>ERZ650304.26-NODE-26-length-103380-cov-20.772717_pt1 | contig 103380 bp, 115 predicted proteins | sample MGYA00376240_ERZ650304 | MGnify/ENA primary metagenome ERZ650304 (study PRJEB26733, sample SAMN07839271) | wastewater metagenome | biome: small river; feature: stream; material: water | place: USA: North Carolina | collected 2016-03-01 ...
TCAAAAGCATTTTTAGCACCTTCTAAGAACTCTTTATTATTAAGTCTTTCTTGTAATTCAGCAAACTTTTTAACTTGTTCTTGTTGATTACCTTGAAGTATAGGATTAGTATTAGGTTTATTTAATGATTGTTGAAATTGTTGAAAGTCTTGAGATTTTTGAGATTTTTGAGATATAAAGTTTGATAAAGAACGCTGTTCTTGATTAAATTTATTACTTGTAAAGAAGTTGGTTATATTTTCAGAAGAGAATAATTTGCCATCAATCTGCATTAAAGTATTAATTGCAGATTGTAATTCTTCCATTGCTTCTAAAAACTGTTCTTTAGATTTTTTTACATTATCAGGAAGTTTTAAAGTTTTAGTTACAGTTTCTTCTACTTCACCAAATACATCTTCTATTACTTTTTTCTCTACTAATTTAGAATCAACTATTAAATTTGTGAATTTTTTAGATAAAGGTATTATTTTATTAAGACCTTTAACTAAATAATTATATAACTTTTCTAAAAATGAAAGTTTAATTTTTTCTTCTTCTGTAATAGTTTTTTCAGTAGTACCGATTTTTTGTTGTGTTTTTACAATTTCTTCATAAGTTTTATCTTGAAGGGTTTGTATTTTTTCTATAAACTCATAGATATCATTACTTCTTAAATCTGTATTTTTAATCCATTGTTTAGGATAAAGCATTAATTGTGTAGTAAATGCTGTAAATTCTTTATACAAAGTGTCATAAGATATTTGTTGCCCTTTATTATATCCCGAACCAAATACTTGGTTCATCATTTCTTTACCAAAAGCAGTGTTATAAAGATTATCAAAAGCTTTTCTAAGCTCTAATTCTTCTTTTGTACCATAAGACAAAGCATGTAAAGCATGAAAAGGCTCATGTAATACAGCAGCTAATCTATTAAATATTTCTTTTTCTTGTAAGAAATTTTCACCAGCTTTAGGTTTTTGGTAAATTTTCATTTCAAACGGGTTTATTATACCACCCATTTTAGTTTCTACACCAACATTAGCCTCTGTTTCCATATCAGACAAATAATATTGACCTGATATATTATTAAAATTGATATTTAACCAGTTGAAAGAGCCCGAATTAAAAAAGTATTCTAGATGTGAAATCCCATTAGATAATTTTTTATCTTTAAACTTAGTAATTATTCTTTCCTTAACTGTGTTTTGAAAATTTTCATAAGGTTTAGAAAATAATTCAGCAGATTGCCAATCATAGTTTCTGATAGATTCTCTCCATTTAGAAAGTTCTATAGTATCTGAATTACCTGTTTGATTGTAAGCAATGTTGTCTAAAGCTTTATCTATATCTCCAAATACTAATTCTTTTAGTTTATCATAATCAATTCCTCTATGTTCCGCATATTTTCTAACATTTTCTTCTTCTGAAGTTTGTTTAAATATATTCTTAGTAGAAAGATAGTATCTTATAGAAGCCTTTAATTCTTTAGTAGTCATACTATTATCAATAGTAATAGTACTTCCCCACTCTCCATCTAATTTAGAAAACTTAAATACTTTAGCTAACGAACCAGTTCTATCGTAATTTTTAAAAGAAACTCCTTGTAAAGGAATACCTGTAATTTTTTCTATTTCTTGTAAAAAACCAAGTTTAGGTAATTTAAATTTTATTTCATTTTGTAATGATATAGAAGCATTAATATTAGTAGAATCTTCTGGAGAATATGTAGTATTAATGTAATCCCACATTTCTTCTGGAAAACTACTAAGTAACTCTTCTATTTTATCTAAATTAATTTTTAAACTTGTTTCGTCTGGGTTTAAAAACTTAATAGCGTCATATAAATATTTTTTAGCCTGTGCAATATATTTAGCTTTTGAAGGTTTTTGTCTGTATAATGTAAAAGCAATACTTCTATTAGCACTAAATACTTTTGTAGGAGTGTGTTCTAACCCATATTTTTTAGCTATTTCAGATTTACTATCTTTTGATACAGATAAAACTCTAACTTTGGAAGCAATAACTTCTCCTGTTTCTTTATTTACAATATTATATAAGTTAGACTTTTTATTTTTATTAGATTTAATATAATAAAAATCTACATATTCGTTATAACTATTGAATTTAAGTGGATTTTTAGAATCTTTTTCATATTTGGTTATTTTCTTAGTAACTTCAAATTCTTTAGGAAATTCCTTATTTCTCTCAACTAAATATGTAAATCTTTGTGCGTCTTTTTCAGATAAAAACACATAAGACTGTCCTGTTTTCTTGTCTAAATCTTCATCCTTCTCATTTAATAATTGATATTCTACTGTATTTTGTAAATTATCTATTTTAGACTTTGATATTGTGGTTAAACTACCACTTTCTTGTAATAATTTATTATTTTTATTAAACTCATCAACCCAACTTTTAAACTGCTCTACACTACCATTAGGATTTTGTTCAAGATATTGAGAGTATTGTTCTGGTGTACCAATAGCAGCAAATTCAGAATTAGAGTCAAATAGTTCTTTTACTCCTTCTTTATTAGAACTTTTAATCTGTTCTTCCATCCACAACTTAGAAGGAAATTCATCTAATCTATTATTACTTTCTTGCCATAGAGATACTATACCACCTATATATTCAGGTGATTTACTAAATTCTTTAGACCAATCTTGTATTTGTTGGTGATTTATATTTGTACAATGCATATTATGATTTTAATGAATAACATTTTTTGGTTTTATCTTCTATCTCTTGTTTACTTTTTCCTGCTTTAACCATAAAATTATTTGCAACTCTTTCTAAATCTTCAATAGTTTTATTTTTAGTACCTTCTAAAGTAACTTTAGTTATTACTGAATATTGATTAATTAAGTTAATAAAATTTAATCTTACTTCAGTTTCATCTTTAGCTTTCTCCTTAGTTTTATTAAACATATTAAGTTTAACATTCTTAGTTTTTTCTTCTGATAAAGACATAGCTTCCTGGTCTTTAATACTATTTCCAAAAGAAGAAACTTCTCCACTACCTAATATAATACCTTCATTATATTTAGCTTTAGTACCTGTTACATATCCATCTTTAAATTGATTTGCAAGAGCTTTAGCTATTTCAACTAATTGAGTTTTATTTTTATCAAAAGTCTTTAATTTAACAGAATCATTTATAATTTGATAGATTGTATTTGTTTGTAAGTCTCCATAATAAACTGTATCTTTTAATAAATCTTTAGTGCTATTACTCAATTGAGTAACTTTACCTTCAGGAGTCATTTGAAAAGTAATCCAAGTTCCACCTACATTAATAGTATCTTGAATAACAGCAAGTTTTAAAGGAGTTCTTTTACCTTTTTCTTTATGTGTTACATAGAAAGTTAAAGGGAATCCTATTTTATCATAAGTTTTTACTTCATTATTAATTTTAAATGGAGTAGGTACTTTTTTAAATACTGCAACTTTATCACTAAGTATAAATTTCTTATTTTCCTTTCTTAATTTAGGATCATTATTACCTTTAGCAATTCTTGCAAATTCATTTACAATCAAGGTACCTTCTTTTTCATCCCAGAATATAGGATATTTATCTTCAAGTACTAATTCAGTTTCAACATCTATTTCATTATCATTAATAACTTCTTTAGATTCTTCTTCTGAAAGCTTATTAGTTTCCAACCATTTATTAAAAGATTGTAATACTATTAGTTGCTGAGATTTTAAATCAAAGTAGTTATTCTGATGAAGTCCAAATTTAGTTATAAAATCAAGATTTAATTCTTCTTTTGTTTTACCAAAAGTGTCAATAAAGTCTTTTTGAGTAGCTTTTTCATTATTAAATAAATCTTGAACTTTATCTAAAGCATTTGAAGTTTCAGTAAATAATATTGGATCAATAGCTTTTATAAAAGATTGATTTTGAAACATTAAACCATCTTTAACTACAAGATATTTAAACATATCCTTAGCAAATTTAGTTTTAAGAGTATTAATTCTTCTAATTTCAGGATCTCTTTCTAAGATATTATTATTTTCTGCAAAATATAAATCATTAAAACTGGAAATTATACTTGAAATAATATCTGGATTTTTTAAAGATCTTGGATTAGCAGCAAATCCATGAAATCTATAACCAAATAAAGTATTTTTATTTGCTTGTTTTTTAAGATAATCAATATTTTTTATTTCAAGAAATTTTAAAAATTCATTTTTAATTCCATTTTTATAATTATATTCAATTATTTGTAAGAAATTAGTTTGTAATTCATTATTCTCTTTAGTGTTATCTTTAGCAATTTCTTCTAAAGGAGTTAGTAAAAATTCTTCAATTTTAGGAAGTTTTTCATCAGTGTTTTTAACACTTTCAGCATAAGCCATCACTGTTAAATATGATAGGTAATGTTTTCTTAAATTACTTTGAAAATCAACATTATCTGCTTTATAATCTTTAAATAAAGTAAGTATATCTTCTCTTGTTTTTTTAGCTGTTGGAGTTTGAGATATAAAATACTTTTCACTTAATTTGGTTAAAGCTAAAGCTGTTTTAATAGTTTGTTTTAAAAATTTATCTTTTTCAAAAATATCACTAACACCATTGCCAATTATCTTAGTAGTATCTTTATAATTTTTATAAAATTTATCAGTGGGTTTATCATTTTTTACAATATCTAAACCATTTTCACTAATACCCCATCCTAAATTGTTTAAAGCTGTAATAAACTTTTCAGATTCTGCAAATGTACTTTTAAATCCTTTAATTAATTGTAATAAATTTTGTAAATTACTAAAGACATTAGAAGCTTTTTTATAATGAAAATATTCACTGGAAATTCTTTTTAAAATAGATTTTTGATTATTTACAGGTTTTTTTTCATTTGAATCTTCAACTTTTTCAAATGTAGTTTGCCAACTTCCAATATGTACTGTTTTACCACCTAATACAGATTTAAAATGATCTTCAGTCCATTGTTCTTTTTCTGACCAATTCTTTATCCAATTTTCATCTTTAACATTTTCTTCTGTTAATTGTTCTATATCAGTTATTCTATATTGTTGAGATTGATTTTCAAAAGTAATAATATCTCCAACTTTACCTAATGGATAACTTCTTGTAGTTGCTGTCCTTAATCCTTCATTTATTAAATCTATAGTTGAAGTATCCTTACCTGTTAAATTTTCACTTGCTGTCATTTTATATGACATAGAGTGATTTTTTATATCATTTTCAACTTCAGGTTTAGCATTCCAATATTTAAGAGATTTTAATAATACATCATAAGTTAATTCACCTTTAAATTCAGATTCACCTTCTAATTGAAATATACTTTCTACTTTCTTTTGTAATTCTCTATTACCTTTACTATCATCATAATCTTGTTTAGATTGAATGGTTTTATTATATGATTGAGATAATTCAGAAATCTTTTTAACAATTGGAGATTTCATTAATAACATCACATTATTAAAATTATGACCTACACCAATCATAGCTAAAGCTACAGGAAGTGTTTCAGTAGTTAAATTAAATAGGTTAGCCATTTGTTCTTTAGCATTATCAGTCATTGCTGCTAATAATGTAGCTATACTATCTTGAACTCTTTGAGCATCTTTTTCATCTACTAATTTATTATTTTCATCTCTTGAATAATTAACAAAAGGTTCTAAAAATACTTTTTCACCTACTTTTCTTTCAATAGTTACTTTATTTTTTACTAATATTCCAAAGAGATTATTAAATAAAGCTACTGGTCCAATATTAGCAGCTCCTGTTGAAATAGATATATCAGCAAGAGTTTTAGAAAGCATATCATGCACTCCATATCCTAAATCTTTATTAATTAATCCTTCTCCTTCAAGAGTTTCAATTAAATCTTTAAATAATTTAAGACTTGTAGGTGTATTAGTAATTTTATTATTACCATTATTATTAATTAACTTTCTTTCTAATTCTAATAACATGTTATTAGTTTCACCTTTAGTTAAAGGATTAATATTAGTAATATCTCCTGTTTGATAAGCATTATAATTATCTTCAATAGCTGTAGAATTATCTTTTAACCATTTTTCTTTATTAAATATAATTTTATTTATATCAAAAGATTGCTCTAATAAAGTTAATTCAAGTGACTTAATTTCATTTATAATAGTTGATAATTCAGAAATAGCTGGTTTTATTAACTGCTCTCTTGTAAATACATTTGGAATTTCTCTGATTAATTTTAAACTATTTTCAGCAATTGTTTTTTCTTTGGCTAATTTTAATAATTCTTTATTATTAGTTTTTAAATCATTAAAAGTAGAAGATATTTTATTACTATCATAAGCATCAGCTAAATATTCATTATATGCTTTTTCTTTAGCTTCTTCTAAAGTTGGTTGGGTTAAATAACTGCTATATATACCTGTTTTTTTGTTTAAAACGTTAGTATAAGTTTGATTTACTCTCACATATAAAGCATCAATATCAAAGTCAGCACCAGATAATTCAACAATTTCATTAGGTAACATAACTACATTACCATAGCTATCAGGTAGTATATCTACTATTTTACAGTTAACCATAGAGTGTTTATCTTCTGTCGGAATTCTGACTCCAGATATATATAAAAATTCTTCAGGAATTTCTCCTTTATGAAATTGTTCTGCTGTAAATCCAAACTTTCTAAGGAATCTTTCACTCACTACAATTTCAGAGTAATATTCGTGTTTAATTTTATCATAAACATCATGTCTTAATCTTTGAGAAACTCGATTAGCTCCTCTAATAGCATTATCTCTTTTACTTTGTTCAGTAGTGAATGTTTTAATTACATTACCTTCATTATCAATTTCTCTTTCTAATTCATGACCAATGCTTGATTTTAAAGATAGTTTAGATCCTGCAACTTTTTGTTTAAGTGTATTACTACTAACAAAAGAAAGAAACATTGATTGAAATTTAGTTTCAATTGCTGGATTATTTAAATTGTATTTTGGTTTGCTACTATTTCCTTGTTGAAATAATTCTAGTTGTTGAGGATCAGCAGATGATTTTTCAATTGAGTCTATAAAACTTTTTAAAAGTAAATCCCATTCAGCATCTCCATTTTCATCTAACATCTCTTTTTTAAGAGCTTTAAATCCTTTATCAGTTCTTTCAGCTAATTGTTTTTCATAAACATTTAATGCAGTACCAATATTTATTTCTTTATTTTTAAAATAAATTAAAGTTTCATTTATTTGTTCAGTAGAAATTAATCTTAAAAACTGAGTGGGATGTGTTATTTGTTTTTTAACTCCATCTGTTTTTTGTTGGTCAATTAAACTTGCATTTGGTACAGAGATTGTTGAAATAACTTTTTTACCATTACTATCTTTATATAAAAAAGGTTTACCATTACTAATTTCATGTATATTGTATTTACTTCTTTTCCAAGCACTATCATATACTGCAATAGCATTATTTAATTCTAATTCATTTAATAAATTATGTTTATATTCTTTACCAGGGATAGCTTCAAATAAATTCTGATACTTCTTAGTTAAAAAAGTGATATAAGTATTATCAGAAGGTAGTGCTTGTAATTTTAAATCAAATAACTCTTTATGTATTAAAAGAGCTTCTCTAAGATTTTCTTTTGAATAATTTTTTAATTTTGAAGTTGTTTCTCTTAAAATTGGAGAGATTGAAGTTTTTAAATACCAATCTAAACCAAAACCTTGTGTTTTATTAGGTTGATGTTGAGCATTATTATCATAGAGGTAATCATAATCTTCTTTAGCTATTTTTTGTAATTCACCTTCACTATTTATATAATAATTTAAGCCACTATCAATTCCTTGATATATTTCTCTAATTCTATTATCAATTGATTTAGAATTTAAAATAACTGATAAATGATGAAATGGAGTGTTAAATGTTTGAGCATCTGTAATATCAATTTTATTTACTACTTCAGATCTAATAGGAATTATATTTGTAACTCCACTACCATAATTAGGACCACTACCAATCATACCTTTAGCTCTTTTTACAAAATCATTAGCATTTTTAGTAGATTCAGCATTATCTCCATACATTAAAGAATTAATACCATAAGACATTAAATAGTCATTTAAAAAGGCATTTTTCAAAGCATTTTTATCTAATTGATTTCCAGAAATAAAAGATTTTGGTAATAAATTAACTTCACCTTCTTTAAGAAGACCTTTATCTTCTAGTAGTTTAATATATTCATCAACTTGAAAATCAATAAAGTTTGATAATCTTTGTTTAATTTCTACTTCAGAAAGATCTTTCTCATTTAATTTAGTATTTTTATTAGCAAAGTTAAATAACTTTAATCCTTTTGGTGTTAAACTATTTAGATTAATTTCTTTTTTTATTGTAGAACCATCTTCTTGTTTCTCATTATAATACAATTCTTCTTTAGATAGGTTTACAACATTATTGTTATTATTAATATCTAAATAGAAATAAGTTCCATCACTATGTGTGAATATTTTAACTGATTTATTACCATTAGTTCCTTCTACACCAATATCTTGTAACATATAATGAAATCCTTCATTATATCCATCTTTCTTAAAACCTAAATAATATTCATCTATTTCACTTTGAACAATTTTAATTCTCTCTACTTCTTGATTATATATAGAATATAAGGAATTTAATCCTTTTTCATTAATTTTACCTTTTTCAATAAAATTATTAAAAGGTAATAATACCATTGGTATAGTAGATGCACTTTCATATTGAGAAGCTATATAATAGGCATATTTTTGTTTACCTACAACTTTTAAATTATATTTATTATATGCACTATCAGCTAAAAGACTTAATCTATATAGTATTTTAGCAGTGGTATCAGCATTATTATAACTTTTACCATCACTATCAGAAAATAATCCATAATTTTTAGAGGAAATATCTACTTCATCACTATCATCATATTCAGTTACATTAGTTTCTTCTTGTCTAATACCTCCAGCATAAGCCATAGTTAAAGTAGTAAATAAGGTATCAATATCCCCATCATTAAATAATGGGTTATGATCCAATGCTTGTAAAAAATTATCTACTTGATATTCTTCTGTAAAAAAGCTGTATAAATAATAAGTACCATTTTCTTCATTATTTAATACTTTATCTTTAAATGTTTTGGCATCTTTTGTTTCAAGATATTCTTTAATTAATTGAACATTATCTTTATCTTTTAATATATTTAATCTTCTTGAAATATCAGAAGGTGGTGTAATATCAAATATTCTTTTACCTTCTTGATTGTTGAATGAAGATGGTATAATACTTGTATCAAATAATGCTGTACTTTCAGCAATATCCATTAATTTACCAACAGCACCTAATAAAGATTCTGCTTGTTGAGTGGCAGGGTCTATATCATTATAGATAGTATTAGTTCCAAAACTGATACCTGTAGTTAATGTTTTTTCAATACCATCTAAAAATTCTAAGTTTATAGGTTTTATATCACTTGCTGAAAAACTATTATACCACTCTATTTCTTCATTAGTGAGTAATGTGGTATTCCCTGTTTCAAATACAAAGTTTATTAAATTATATTTAATGAATTGTTCAGGTAACTCTATACCTAAATCAGCAAATGAATTTTTAAAAGTTTTTACTAAAGAAATTACAGCATTACTCTTATTTTGTGAAGTAAGCCCTTTTTTATTTTCTAATAAATCTACATATTTTTGTAAAATATTATCTATATTACTTTCATACAAATTTTCTTTAAAATCAATTTTAGCTTGTTCTAAATTATCAATTCTTTTAGAATTCCAATTTCTTTCCCATTTACTAAATACTTGTTTACCTACATTTCTATTATTAGCATTTAACATTCTTGTTACACCTTCTTTGGAAAATAATACGTCTTGTAAATAAGTTCTATTTTTTTCAAAATCAGAAGATATAAAACTAAAAGTAGGTGAACTTGTTAATGTTTTATAATATAAAGGACTTAATATTTCGTATAATTTAGAAAAATCTTCTACATTAATTTCAGGTAATTCAAGATTTTTATTTTTTCTTAATTCACTATAAATATCTTTATACCATTGATGTGCAAATGCTTTAATTTCAGGAGAAGTATTTGAAACAGAATGCAATAAACTTAAATGCTTATATGCCGGAGCACCAACTAACATTTTTGTTAAATTAGAATATAAATGATTTCCATTAATAGCAAAATTATAAATTTTACTTTTATCATTAACTATGTAGTCATCAAATGGCTTTCCAATACCGAATAAATCAATATTTGTAGATACTGAAGAAATATATTGTTTTACTTTTTTAGAGGCTTTGTCCCAAGCATGATTAATTTCATTTTTACTTTTTTGAACAATTCCTGTATCATTTAATTCATCATCTTCTAAATCATCACTATCATCTACTTGTTCTTGTAAAATAGAAGATTCATTTACAAGATTGTATAAAGGAAGTCTTTCTAATACTTCTTGAACTACTATTTCTTGATTTTTTAAATTTCCTAAACTTTTATATACATTTAAATATTTTGAAGCTGTCTTATTTGCTAAATCATCATTTTCAATAGAATCAATTAAATCTGAAACAACTTCATTATCAGGATTAAATCTTTCCCTGAATAAATCATAAATATCACTAATTTCATCATCAGTAATAGTTTTTGATCCTTTATCTTTTAATATTCTAGCAGCTTCATTAGTAATGGTATTAATAATAGCTTCAGAAATAGAATAACTTAAATATCCTTTTTTATCTATATATTTACCATTGGTTAATTTAAGTTTATATTCTTGTACTAAAAGTTTATTTACATCATTTACATTTCTAATTACAGGGAATTTTTCTTTAGCATTTTTAAATTTACCTTGATAAATATCTGAGAATAATTGTGTTATAGCTTTTTCATTGGATAATTGTGTATCATTATTTTTATCAAATATACCTTTTAATAAATTCTTTATTCTTTCAAAGATTCTTCTTAGCCATGATTGAGGCACAGGTTTATTAGATTTCATATACTCCATAAAAGCATCTGCCATTTTTTCTTCTAACCAAAGGTTTTTTAATTCCTGGTTTGAAAGATTAATTAAATCAGAAGATGATTCTTTTAAAGTTTGTAATTGTTCTTTAGTTGGTGTACCATATAATGATTCAGCATTTCTTAAATATTTACTTACTTGACTATCTGTCAATAATATTCTAAATACAGCATGAAAAGCTTCATGATATTCTATATTTTTTATAGATTTACCGTTATAAGTTCTTAAATAAATAGTTCTTAATTTACTTATAAACCTACCTCCTACTTCACCTTTTGTTTTAAGATTTTTTAACATATCTAAAACATCAGTAACTTCAAATAATCCATTAGGATTATCTTGAGTTTTCATAGGAAGAATTTGTACTAAATTTTTAACTGCAATATTATATTCTTCTAAATCTTGAGTAGATAATTCTAATAATTTATTAGCACCTTCTGTTTCAGCTTCATTTTGAGCATCTGTAACAATTTGTACAAATTCTTCTAAACTCAATCCTTTTTCACTAATTTTAGATCTGCGATAAACTCTTGGAAGCAATTCTTCTTCTTTTGGTAATTGTTCAAAATTAATACCTAAAGCTTCTAATTTGTCTATATTTGGGGTTTCTTTTTCTCCTAAAGCAGCTAATTCTGCATTACTTTCTTGTTCAATTTTTTTACTTAAAGCTCCTTGACCATAAAATGATTTAGCATCATATATTACATAAAATGGTGCAACTTTAGTATTACCTATAATATGATTACTTACTCGAACACCTTTTACATTTGGATTAGACTTTTGAAAATCTGTAAATAACTCCATAGCTGCTCCAGGTACTTCAGATAAAACATCATTAGTATCATGAACCTCAGAAAATATATAACCTTGTTTTTTTAATTCTTCATATACTTCTTTTTCAGTTTTTGAAGCATCTATTTTAACAAAATCAGCATCATTGACTTCACCTTGTATTGGTTTACCATATCTACTAACTAGAAATGAAGTGGTATTTGATGATGCGTTTAAACCATCACCAAATTGACTAACTTGTTTATTCCCTCTTTGAAAATTATTAAAGTTAAAGTCTTTAGTATCAACATTTGTATGATGATACATAGGTTTAACGTTTGCTAACCTTTCTTTCTTTTTTTGTAGTATATCAGCTTTTTGAACTTCTATGTCAGGTTGAGCAGATTTAGGTTGTTGTTCTAATGCGTCTGTTTCTGAATTATCTTTAATATAATCTTCAAATTCATTTTTTAAATCTAATAGACTATACGAAGAGCTTCTCTCGCTTCTTACATCACCAATTTGAATAAATGGTTGTAGTATTGACAATACTTCTTTTCTATATCTTATACTTTCAGATGCAGATTCTTTTTCTACTGGTTTTATATCTTCAAAAATACTATAAATGTCCTCTGCTAATTGCTTAATTTCTTTCTCATTTGTATTTTCTATTTTAAACTCTACTCTAAATATATTACCAGGTCTATGAGTTGTATCCTCTATTCCAAGATTTACTTGTATAGTTAAATACCCAATGTTTTTTTCAACAATATATTTATATCCAGTGCTTCTGTCATTGTTATAAGTTAAATTTTTAATTACTGCATTTTTTTCAGTGCCTTTTATTCCAGAATAATAATCATTTAAATCTACAAATCCATTTTGCTTTGCACTCCTAATCGTATAATTGAAGTTTTTAATTCTACTTTTTAGATTGGATATTTTTTCTGTTAATTTGTTTACAGCTACTTTTTTTGCACTTATTTCAGGCGTTGTTTCATTTACTTGAGGTTTAGTGGATTGTTCTAATGCTTTTAGTTCTGCATCATATTTAGTATCATTTCTCAACCACCCATCAGTAGAACCAAGAATACCTATTAATCCCCAAGAATTATCTTTTTCATCTCTAATAGCTTTACCATTCCAAATACCTTTTCTTTCTTTCTCAGCAAAAAAAGTTATTTTATCACCTATTGATAAATTAGATTCTACTTTTTTAGTATTAAGTACTTCATCACCTTTTTTTGAATAAACAGTTGTTTTTTCAGCAATTGTTTTTAAATCTTCTCTTGTAAAAGTATTTTTTCTTTCTATATCAGCTTTTTTATCTACAACTTCTATAGGTTGTGGATTTAATTTATCATACTCAGCTTTTAATTTTTCATTAGTTGTTAAAGCAGTTTTAAGTCTATCAACTGAATTAGAAAAAAAAGCAGGTAAATTTATATTTTTACCAGCTTGTTTTAATAAATCTTCATTAATAGGGATATTTGAAGTATTAGATAATTCCGCAGTATTAACATTAGTTACATCAGCAATAGGAGCATTTGCATTTATTTCTTGAATTGTTTTAGCTTCTTCTTGTGCTTCTAATTTAACAGTATTTTCATTAAATAAATCTTCCTGTTCTTTATTTTGTATTTCTTCTTTAGCTTTTTGTTGTTGATTTACTTCTTCTTGTTGTTTTTCATTTCTAATTTCTATATTTCTTTTAGTAGAAATAATTTCTTTTACTTGTGTTCTATCAGGTCTTAAATATAAATTATATCCTAATTTCTTTTTAGTTACAAGATTTTCTAAAGATTGCTGATTATTTTTATTCAATAATACATTAGTATAGAATCCGTTTATTGTAGCATTTACATTAGTTGCTTTTCTAAGTTTACCTAATACAGAATATTGAGTATCTTTTAAAATTAAGGAAGCAATTTCTTCATTTAATTTATTTTCATTTAAGACTTCATGTCTGAATTTTTTAATTTCTTCAATTTTTTGAGATAATGTAATTTCTCCTTTTTCAAATCTTTTATTAATAGGTTCTAATTCTTCTGTACCTTTAGCAAAAGATTTAAAGAAGTTTTGACCATCAAAATAAATTGAAGAAGCTATAGTAGTTTTCTTACCATTAATCTCTAATTCAAATGATAATTGACCTATTTTATCAGAATAAGTGGATATAAAAGGAATTATTTTAACTTTTTGTGTTTTATCTAATCCTGTTACAGATAAGAATAAATCAAAGTTTTTAATATCTTCAACAGTAATTTCACTTCTTGATTTATCTTTATACTCATCATAATAAGAACTTAAACCTTCGCTTATAATTTGAAGTGCTGGTTGTAAAGCTTTTTCATTATTTAAAAAGTTAACTATAAATTCTTCATTATTATCTAATCCTTTTAATTTAGAAATAGTTTCATTTGAAGTGAAAATAGGTTGAATATATCCATTAGAATTAAATACTAATAAAGAAAATAAACTCCCTTTAGTGCTTATAGCTTTTTCTTTTTTATATGATACTAAATTTTGAATAGCTTTTCTCTCTTCACTATTTTCTTTATCATCTCTATCTCTCCATAATACACTACCATCTTCCTTTCTTTCTAATTTACCATTGATTATATTTACAAAATATAATTTTGAAAATCCCTGACCATCTCCAGTAGATTTACCAAAAATAACTATATTTTTATCTTCACCATTTACTTTAATAGTTTTAGTAGCAGCTTTAGTTAATACATTATCTGGATCATCAAGAGTATCTTCTATCTTAGTTTCTATTATATTTCCATCTTTATCTTTATCATCAGTAAAATTCATCTCTATTTGAGATGCGAAAGTATTAAGATTAATTTGACCACTTGTTAAATTATTAAAATCCTCAAATGAAATATCACCTCTTTGAGTTATAGTACTTAATTTATTAGAAAAACTATTTAATTCTGTTAAATATTGACCTAACACTTTTCTATCTTCAATAGTAGAAATTAAATCTGAAGGAAATAACATTTCTAAAACAGTTGTTAAATATCCATCTTCTTTTAATTTAGTAAAATCAATTGGAGACCATTCATTATTTATTTTAAGATATAATTGATTTGGCATTTGAAATCCACCAATAAGTTCTCCATCTACTTTCATTTGAAAGTTAAATGGTTTATTATTACCTCTTACACCACTTAATGAAATTACATTTTGATTTTTATCTTTATTTTTAGGTAATTTTAATTCTTCAACAGCTTCTTCAATAGATTTAGGATTTTCTAAATCTGTTAAAGTGAATGAAATTCTACTTCTTAAATCTTTTTCATTTGGATTATTTGCAATTGAAGCTAATTTATTCTCTTGTTGTTCATTATTAAATAAACTAAATAATTCATTTATATTAGAGAAATATGGTCTTTTACCATCCTCTATCTTTTGTTTTTCAGAAGCATCTTTAGTTTGTTTTAAATCTTTAATCTTTTGATTTGCTTTAGCAATTAAAGTATTTACATGAGTTTTTAAACTATCATCAATAGATTCTTTATATTGTTTTAAATGTGCCTGTAAAGAATCAAGTATATCTAAATCTGTTTCATCTTCAATTGCAGAACTTACTTTTTTAATATATTCTTTTTGAGCTTTTACTTCAGGACTATCATCTTCTTTTATCTGTAAATCAACATTATTTTCAATTTCTTTAACTGTATCTTTATCTAATTCAAGTCCTTGATTATGAAGAAATTTTCTTGCTTGAATTTTAAGATATTCAATTTTAGCATTTCTTTCATTCTTTTTAACTTCTTTATCAAATTTCTCTCTACCATTTTTAGTATTAAGATGATTATAAGTACCAATTAAATCTTTCCTTCTACTTTGAATTTTAGCTAAATCATCAATTGACTGTTTAATAGTATCTTTATCAAATACATTTTGACCTAAGTGATTTTCTATATCTTTTTGTAATTGTTTAAATTCATTATGAGCATTAGTAAAATTATCTACATTTTCAAAATTATTAGTTATATTAAATCCAAGTTTAGATAATTTTTCTTTTGAGTTATTTATTTCATCTAATTTAGATTGTATGGTTTTTCTTAAAGAACTGAGTTTTGCTTTTGATTTATTTTTTCTTTCTGTTAAATCAGTTTCATCTTCTATAGATAAAGCATCCATTTCTGTAAGAATTTTTAATTCTTTGGTATATGCTTTTAGTTCTTTAGTTAATTTATCACCTCCTAAATTCTTCCATACATTATCAAAGTTAGTTAATTCTTTAAATCTGTCATTATTAACAGAATCATTTTTAGATTTAGATAATTTATCATTAATAGTTTTAACTAAACTATCTTCTCTACTATCTAAATCATTAGTAGTGTACATTAAATGATGAATAGCTTCATTAAATAATCTTGCATCTTTGTCATTAAAGTTTCTAACAGGAGCTACTTTAGAAGCAAGCCCTTTAGTTTCCTGGAAATTATCTATCTTTTTATTAAATGCTTCAACTACATTTTTCTTTCTTTCTTCTAATTGTGGTTCACTGAGAGCAGGTTCATTATCATCAAGTTTATCATAACCAAATTGTTTAGCAAAAATAGCATTATCCATTTCTTTAATCATGGTAGCATATTGCTCTTTGGATTCATTTAATAATCCAACATTATCTCTACTTTTTACAAATGAAAATAAAGCATCACTTTCATGATTTTTAGCTTCAAAGAAATCTCCATTAGCTAAAGCTTCATCTCTTTGTTTGTTAGATGTGTAGATAGCAGAATTGCTTTTTATTTGTTCCTGTACATTGTCTATATTAACTTTTGAAGCTTGACTGATAGCAGATTTAATAGCGTTTTTCTCTTGTCCTTGTTCATTAAAAGCTTCAGCTATACCACCTTCAAAAGATGCTAATACTTTATTACCAAAACCTTTAGCTTCTTTAACTTTACCTGTAGCTATACCCATTCCTGGAATACCCATAGCACCTATAATAAATCCTATACCAGCATCTTCACTACCATAAGTATCTTTAAAGTTTTTACTAAAGGATTCTATCAAGTTAAAACTATCATTATATGCTGTAGCATCAAATTTCTTTTTAATGTAATCCTGACCAATAGCTTGAAATTCTCCTTGAAGAGCTTCTTCATTCATCTCTGTTAAAGGATTTTTAATTACCTTTGCAGTTGTATAAAGAGTTTTTCTTAATTTTGAAGTATTATCAAATGCAGCATTTAAAGTACCTCTAAGTGCATAATCTTTAGCTAAATCTTTAGCTTCTGTATCTACAGCACTTTTACCAAATAATTTTAAATCTGTAGAAAGACCTTTACCAAATATATTTTTAAATTGAATAAAGTTATCAACTGATAATAATGCCATGTTAGCACCAAATATTAAATTTGCTGTCTTTTTAATTTCACCTTCAGCTTCAGCTAATTGTTGAGCATTAGGTTCTACTCCATATTGTTGTTTATATTGTTCTGCATAATTCTTTCTTGCAGTATCTAAAAAGTTTCTTGCTTCTACCCCAGCTTCATAACCAGCACCAACAATTCCTGATTTTACTACATCTTTGCTCAATGCTTTTAATTCGGCAGCAGAAACCTCTCCTCTAAATGCTGAAAATATTTTCTTAGCTCTGGATAATAAAGTAGCTGTTTCAGCAGCTTGTACTGTAGCTCCAGCACCAAAAGTACTTGCAGTTAAAAAAGATAAAGCCATTTCTGATAATACAGCACCTACTGTAAAAGACATGCCTCCAAGTACACCATCACCCCAGAACTGAGCATTATTTAATTTTGAAAAAAATCCTTCTTGTTCTTGTGCTTTTGTAGCATACACTTTTAAATTATCATCTAAATATTCAGAACCACTATCAAAAAATCTACGAACATCATTATCATAAAATTTAGTAAAATCACCATTAGCGATAGCAATTGGTATAGATAAAGCACTTCCTAATAATGTATCTCCAACGGTAATTGCTGTTTTACCTACAAATTTAGTTAATGCATTTTTAGTAGCATCTAAATTAGTTTGTTGTAATGCTCTTTGATCTTGAGAATATTGAAAATCAGTTGTACTTGGCATTATTTCTCTATCACTAAAGCTTTCAAATTCATCTTTAGTCATAGGAATACTTTGCTGATTAGGTACTTGTACTTTATCAGAAGCATAACTTTCATTTTTAATAGGTTTAATAATTAAACCTGTATTTGGATCAACACCTTGAGTAGTTGATATTTCTTTTAATATATTGTCTAAGAAACCTGGCATAATTTTATTTTAATTACAAATATACAAAAGGTATCATTTTCAGATACCTTTTTAATTGTTTTTAATAATGATTTTGATTACATCAAATTAATTTTTAATTATTTAATATAATATTCTACAGTTGCATTTTTATTTGAAGGGTATTTTAAATCTAATTGTTGTTGAGCATAAGAAGCATTCCCATTACTTTCTTTTAATTTTTGTAAATAAAATTCTGTTTGAGGACCTCCTCTAAAATGTACAAGTTTTTCAATCATTGATTTTTGTGAAGGATCTACTTTATATTTAGTTATAATATTTTTAGCTTCACTTTCTAATACATTTGGAGCATACCATTCATTATAAAAACTATCTTGTAAAACATGATTTTTTAAAAATTGTTGAGGTGTTAAATTGGGATTTCCTGAAAAACTTTTTATTTTATTCCCCCATTCACTCCAGATAAATTGATATTTTCCATAAGCATTACCATTCACAGCACCATAACCATTATCAGGTTGCCCTTTACTTTCTAAATTAACAATGTCTTTATCTCTTTGTTTACCCTCAGAAGTTATTGAAATCTGATTATTGACTGCTGAGGGTTGGTAAAATTTCCAGTAGAAGGTATTATAGGTCTAGTTTCTTTAACTACTCTGTCAAGATACTTATCATATATTTGACTTGATACAACTTCACCAAGACTTTGAGACATATTCATAATTTGACTAATTAAAAATTCTTTAGTCCCTTGTTCTCCTTTTTGTGCTTTTAAACTTGCTATAATTTGAGTATCTTTTATTAATCTCTCCATATTTAAAGTAATATTAGTAACTAAACCAATATTATTAGTATGAAAATTAATTCTATTATTTTTAGTTGATATTCCTTCAGCATCTGCACTATCATATATTTCTACAAGATAGTCTCCTTTTGATATACCATCAATACCTCTATTGCCAAAATCTCTTTTAATAACTATATCTCCTTGTTCTTTTAAACCAGGATAAGTATATCTCATGTATCCGGCATTATTAGAAAGTCCATCATGAATCTTTTTATTTTCCTGAATCATAGTTCTGCTTTCAATACCTAAGACATCATCAGCTATTCTTTCTAAAGAATTATCTCCTGCTATTTTTATACCTATAGTGGTTAATTCATCATTACTAAGATCAATATTTTTAGATTTATTTTTTCTATCTAATTTTAATCCACTTACTGTAAGACACGCATAAAGTTCTCCATCAATATTTTGAAAAGTAACTGTTTCTACAGATTCAACATTATCTTCACCAAGTTTCTTTTGTTTTTTTAATCTTTGAGCTTTAAAATTATCTAATTGTTTAGCAGTTAATTGTTCACCAGTTCTAACATAAAAAATATTTCCGCTGCTTCCTTGTTGACTAATTCTTTCATCTAAAGAAGATTTTAATTGGGCTTTATATTTAGCTGCATCATCGGCTGATTTACCGCTTGTAGCAGTAGCAGCGTCTACATAATAAACTGTTCCTCTACCAATTCTTTGTATCTCTTTTAATTGTGCTAATTTATCATTAAATAAAGTTAATGATTTTGTATTGTTTACTGCTAATTTATCTTTATATTCTTTATAAGCATAAGCTTCAGGACTTAATTGTGAAGGATTAGTACCTTGTCCGAATCTACTTCTTTCTCCTACAGGAGTATATGGTTTTTTACCAGAATTTAAATCATCTATTTCTTTTTGTAGTTCTAATTCTGATTTATTTATAGAAAGATTATTTTTCTTTTTATACTCATCAAAAGTAAAAGTACCTTTTTCTTTTTCTGTATTATAAGCAGTACCTGTTAATTGAGTCCAGAAATCATTCAGTTCTTGAAGAGTTCCATTATGACTATCTAAAGTAACTTGTTGAGATTTATATCCTTTTTCCATCACATCTAATAGTCCTGCAACCTTAGATTGATCTTGAGGAGATAGTGCTTTATATGCTTTAGTATCTCTTATTTTTGCAAAGTCTACTAAATCAACTTTCGCTCCCCCATAAGGAGTATTAGTAACTGTAGCAAGATTTCCGTTTTTGGTATATTCATCTATTATCTGTCCAGTTTTATATGCTATATCAGATTTGGTTCCAAATTTATCATCTCCTTGAACATAAGATTTTAATACATTATCTTTAGTACTTTTTATGGTTTGAGTTATTTGTAATACATCTTTAGCTGTCATTTGTTGTTTAGCAATAAAACCAGAAGCATCTTTAATATCACCTAATTCAGTGAAGTCAGGATCATAATAATCTATTTCACCAGCATTAATTAAACTCTTAATAGAAAAATCTTCTTCTGTAGGTTTTTCCAATGACTTTTTAAAAGCTTCAAAAGCATAATCATTTTTTACAATGCTGATTTTATGAGCTACATCATTTCTTCTTTTTAATTTGGATACATCTTCTACCATCCCATCCAATAAATCCTGACCATAAGTATCTCTTAATTGATTATAACTTTTTATAGAACTTACCTTACCTATATTATTTAATATCTGTTTTTTAGCAGATTCTAATTCTTTAATTTCACTTATTTTATCAGATTTAGATATTTGTTCATCAATAGCTTTTAACTTTTCAGCATTAACTTTATTTAATTGTTCTGTAAATAAACCAAAATTTTCAGAGTTTATCCCTTGAGAAAATAAATCCAAATGACTTTGTTCATTAACCCAGCCTGTATATCTTGGATCTTTTGAAATTAATGGTTTTACTAAACTAAATATTTCATCAGGATCTAATGTATTTGAATGTGCTTCATCTAAATAAAAATAATCACCATCAGTATATATATGATTACCTGGTGCTAATTCAGATAATCCTTTAACTTCACCATAACTTGTATTTTCATTTACAGCTATTTCTTTAGCAAAATCTAAGGATGCTTTTACTATATCTTGATAACCTATTAAATTAGTAGCAGGAGCATTATTTAATTCATCTTTATATACAGCACCTTTATATCTTGAAATTACTTCTTGTTTTTTAATTTGTTTATAAGTATCAGGAAGATTAGATTTATCAATTTCTTCCATAGATTTAGCTATATCAGCTTTATTCTGCATCAATTGATACTCTACTCCCCCAGGTTGTTTTTCCTGACTTATTTGTCTTAAATAACCTTGAAGAGCTTTATTACCTGCTTGTAATCCACCAGGCTGAGTATAGGTTTTAGCTAAATCAGCTTCAGCTTGTTGTCTGTAAAGTCTTAATTGCTCTCTAACCATAGGGTCTGTTCCTAAGTTAGAAGAATCTATAGGTGCATTTAAAGCAGCTTGAGCTAATTGATAACCTTGTTCTTTATTAGTTAATAAATTATCTACTTGTTTCCAATCTGGAGACCAGATAGGTACATCCCACTTCACAGGTTCATAATTTGTATATCTTGTAGTACCCATTATTTCTTTAAATATTTATTTTGTAATTCTTGCACTCTTGCATCAAAAGTAGCAGCATCTCCACCTTTATCTATAAATTTCTGTCTATTTTCAGCAATTAATACTTTTCTCTTTTCTGTATCAGCTTCAGATTCCACATCTCCTACAAATTTAACAATATCTATATCTGCTTTATTCCATTGATTTAATTCTGTGGGTGTGAAATTAAGACCTTTAGATTTAAGTATATTCATTTGGAAATTATTATCTTTATTTACATAATCTTTCTTCAATAAAAAATCACCAAGTCCACCAATAGATTCTTTTAAGAATTTATCTCTTTGATTTTGAACATTACCTTTAGCTCTTGCATTTAAATCTTCTGCATAAGTTTGAGCTTGTACTTTTTGAGCACCTAAACTATTAAGTACTTGAGCTTCATCAGCTCTATATTGATTATTAGTTTGTTGTTCTTGTATTTTAGTATTTGCAATAGCATTTACTTGATTAGCATTTGCTTTTTGTAAATTAGCCATTTTAACTCCAACTGAAGTTGAATTATCATTAATATTTTGCTTAGTAGCAGTTTCCTGTAAATCTAATTCATCTAATACAGATTGCATATCAATCTTTCTATTAGACATTAAACTTTTAATTTTATTTTCTTCCGGATTATATACAGGATTAACTAAATCAGGTTTTTTAAATGCTTGAATAGCATGACCTAACATCTCTATACCTTTAATTCCATAACCTGCAATTGCTTCTGGTGAAAATTGTTTTTTATCTTCTTCTTTAATAGGAGTACCTACTTGACCTGGTTTATAAAATTCAGAATCTACTTTTGCTTCTGAATTATCTACAATAGGAGGTTCTTCATTATTTTTAAACATATTCCAATTAATAGGTGGGACAGGAATTTCTGTATTATTATTTTCCATTAATTGATTTACATATCCTTCTTCATAAGGAAGTTTGTTTTTATCTGATGTTAATATACCTAAATTTGCTTTAGGAATTACTCCACCAAATTCTAATATCTGTTGAGCCATTTGTTGATTTTGTTCAATTTGCTTTTTAACAGCTTCATTTTTTTTCATAAGGTTTGTAAGTTCTATATCAAGAGTATTTTTAGAAATTAAATCTTCTCTACCATCATATTTTTTATTTATTTTATTTGCTAATTTAGCAAAACCTAATTCATCTGAAAATACATAATTCTTGTAAGAGTTTTCTTTCTTCTCTATTTCTGCTTTAGCTTTATTTTTATTATTAGTAGGATTGTTATTTCCATCAATCATTTGACCACCTTCAGCATGTGAAACTGTATCATATTGTTTAAATTGTTCAGTAGCAACATTACCACCTAAAGCCATTTGACCAAAGGAGAAAGATGAATCTTTATAAGTAGGTGAATATTTTTCATTTACTAATTCATCAGTAGGATGTTTTTTCTCCTTAACTGCATCTACAATAGCAGTAATACCTTTAGTTAAGAAAGAACCTATTTTTAATGCTCCTCCTACTATTTGACCACCTGGAATAGAATTAGCTATATCAGCAGCACTATCTAAACCTGTTTGTATTCCTCCACTAATAGCTTGTCCTTTTTTAGAAACTCCTCTGCCATCATTATCTACAGGTATAAAATTACCTACAGTATCTAAAGCATTACCTACAGAACTTACAATTCCTCCAGGAGTCATTCCTTGAGATTGTTTGCCATCAGCATCAATTATACCACCACCTGCAAGTTTTTTAATTTTACCACCATATTTATATTGTTCAATCCAATCAGAATTAATATCTTTTCTTTTATATGTTTTCATTCCATTTGGCGTTTTAACTGTTTGTGTTAAGTATTCGTTTAAAGGTTGTCCTTTATCTTTTGTTTCAGGTTCATTGTTATATTGTACATTACCTAATAAATCTTGCATTGATTCTTTTGTATCAGGGAAACCAATTTTCAATTTAGGTTTAGGTACTGATACTTCTTGTTTTTTATATTCTATAGGTTGAACTGGTTTTTTATAAATATCATAATCACTTTTTTTTATTTGATTATTAAAATTACTCCAATAATCAACAGGAACTTGCCCTATAGGTTTAAGATACAAAGCACTATTAGCTCCTTGCCAAGATATATTATTAGGTTTAAGATATTTAGATTGAGCATCTTTAAGAGCATCAAAATACTGAGATTCTGTAATCATACCACTTGAACCTGTGTTAAGCTTACTATTTAAATATTCCCCACTTTTATAAAAAGCTAAACTATCACTATAAGCTTTTAATCTTGGATCTTTAGGATTTGTAACATAAATAGGTTCTTTATCTTTTTTAGCCATTTTACAAAGTTAATACATTTATTATTTTTAAAGACTACTTTAATTATTTATTATTAGTATATTAATTATTTTATCTTATTGAAGGTGAGTTACTATTATTAGTGATAAACACTTTAAATTTATAGTTTTTCTCATCATTGAAGAATAAACGAATAAACTTAATTTTATCTTTTATGTCAGCTAATTGATACATATTTTTATTTACATCAATTAAATCTTGATTTTGTATCTTATCAATATAGCCTTTATTATTAAATACTGGTTTAATATTACTCCATTTAGAAGTAAGAGTAGATACATTAGATTTAATAGATAAATCTCTAAGTCCTGATAACTTCCAATTTTTATCAGTTAATGCTGCTAATTTTTCAGTATTAGACCACTCTATATTTTCATAAGGATTAGATTTAACTTTAATGTCAAATAATCCTGTAGATTGAGTAGAGGTATAAACTAAACCTTTATTAAAAGTTGCATCATTTACTTCAATATATTGCTTTGTAGATTTATCAAATAATTCAGTATTAGAAATCCAATAGATATTATTTAAAGATTCTGTTACAGGATTTTTATCTACATACTCAATAATGAAATCTTGTTTTTTATTGTAATAAGTTTGGTAGTTTCCTTCTCCATGTTTCCAGACCATACTTAATTTATTATCTAAATCATCTAATTTATTATCAAATGAATTTATGGATGAATAGAAAGTATTTGCATCATTAAAATAAAAGTTAGGTAAATAACTATGGAATGATAACCAAGCTTCATTTAAAAGACTATAAGATAGAGTCCATGATAAATTTTCAAATCTATTGCTATCTGTTAGATTATAAGGTTGATTAGGATTGAAACTTTTTTCTTCTATAATCTTATAATCTTTTTTAGTTATAATAATTCTTTTATGTCTTGGATCATAAGTAGTAAAATAACCTATTCCATTAATTAATGAAGGTTGATTTACATTAGGATATTCAGTTGAGAATAATCTTTGCCATTGTTCATTTAATTGTAATTTAAGATTTTCTTCAAAGTAATTTCTTAATCCTATGGTAGATATTTCTTTATTTAAAGTTTGTCCTTTATCTCCAATTCCAAGTAAAAATATCTTACCTGTTAAATCATCTACATATATAGTACCAAACTCTGTAGTTTTAGTGCCCCATTTACAGGTGGATCCACCATAACCATATTCAGTTGATATAAGTTCTCTTGGAGGTACACTAAAGAATTCTCCTGTACCTACAAAAAGTGTAGTTTGATCTGTATTTATTTGATAAGGTTTAGTTACAATCTTATAAATTGATTGTTTAGTATGAGCATATAATTCATCAAAGTTAATAAATAAATTAGTTATTTCACCTGTATTTGCAGGTAAATCTCTATAATTATTCGCATAGAATATTCTGTAAGTATCTCGAGTTTGTTCTTGATTACCTTGTTCTGAATATACTATTCTTGTAGGAAATTGTTCTCTGCATTCTTTACAATAATCAAAATTTATATCCAAAGAAAAATAAGGTTTAACACTATCACTCTTAGAAAAATCTTTATTATATAAGTATAAATTTTTTAAATATACTCCATTATACCAAGCTGAACTTGCTCCATCTCCAAGATTATGGAGATTCATGGAATAACCATTATAATCTGCATTGAGAAAATCAATCCAAGTTCCATTATAATAGTCCCAGAATATATTTGCTTTGTCAGCAGCATTAGTAATATCCAAATGTCTTAGTTCTGTATTAACTTCACTTTCTACAAAATAAGTAAACAATGTTTTATTTACATCAAAATGAATACTATTAGAAGTATCACCGTCACTATCGCAATCTTTAGTAAATGCAGAAGATAATAAACTAAATTTAGTTATAAAACAATCTCCTCCAAACTGTATTGTAGTAGTTGTGGTTTTAGGTAATAATACATTATGTATTTTATAGTATTTTCTCAATCCTATTTGTCCATATGCAATTCTATTATATAATTTCATGCTACCATAAATAGCATTGATTTCTCCATTTTCAAAAGCATCAAATTCAGATACATAATCTACAGCATCTTGAGTTTCAAATACAAGAGCTTTTTGAGCATTATTATTTAAAAAATGATTTGATAAATAACCAGAAGACAATTCATCATCAGCTTCTATATATATAGCATCTTTATTAAATAATAAATTAGTTTGTTGATTTGGTTTTATATATGTATTATTATATAAAGCATTTTTATAGTATCTACTTAATTTATCTCCGTCTCTACTATCACTATAAGATTCTAAAGTTCCTTGTAATATTCTTTCAGTTTTAAAATAAGCTGAAGAGAAAGCACTATTGTAGAATTTAGAAACAGGTCCGTGAAAAGCTATTGATTTATGATCGTAAGAAATTATATCAGGTCTTGTACAAGGATCTCCTCCAGGACAAAAATGAGTATCTCCACACTTAGTATCTAAGGAAGAATAATTTGGTATAAAAGGATAATCCTGTGATTGTTCTCTATGATGTCTTCCTGCAATGGTAGTTTGTACATACCAGTCTTGAAAATCATTAGAAAAAGTATGTACATTATTTATAATTGCATTTTCATATATTAATCCTTTATCAAGAATTGTTTTATTATTTTTAGTTCTTTCTTCTCTTACAATGTAATAACCAATAATTTCATCAGCATATTCAGCAGGTAATTGAATGTTTGAAAATTCTAATCCTAAAGGAAGTATATAATTTTCTCCATCAACTAAAGTAAAATGTTCTTCCAATGTAGTATCAGGCATCTTATGATGTCTTATTTTCTGACCTACCATTTTATCATTAAGTGTTTCTACCGGATATACAAAATTATCATTACAATCCTTTATTACAGGGTATCTTTCTTCACTTTCATAAAAAGCTAATTCACCTTTAGAATAATATTCATCAGTGACAGTATTTAATTCTGTTCTATATGCTGTATTATATACTTTCCATCTCTCACAATATCTAACTCCACCAATTAAAGTAAAATCAGAATTAATAAGAAATTTAAAATCCGGTAATAAATTACCAGAACCATCCTCAGCAAGTATTAAAGCACTATCCCATCCAATATCTGTGTTACCAGTATTATTATTAGGTCTTGAATGAGTATTAGGATCTGATATTGGGAATGCAAGTGTTTTATTAGGTTTGTTTTTAGCTCTACCACAAATATGAAATGCAGGAGTTTCAGTTCCATCATTAAATACACCTACTAATCCAAAAGATAAAATTTCATCTCTCATCTCACTTCTATAATCAGAATAGGCTGTACCTGATTTAGAAAGTCCTGAAATAGATGAAGAATTTTCGGAAGAATGTTTAAATGCTTTAGTTACATAATTTACTTTTATATTAGCAGCTAATCTTTGAAATTCTGAATAGTCTCTAATTTTACCTTTTACATTTCCTTTAATTAATCTATTATCTGTTTGAGTAATAGTTTCAGATACATCATAAGGATTTGTATTTACTATAAGTTCATCATAAGTAATTTTTACAGTTCCATCAATATTAATATCGGATAAAGTATAATTAAGTTCATTACCAACTATACCAAGTTTTTCTACTACATAATATGAAGTTACAGAATTTTTAGTGTATCCTACAATTATATTAATGTATTTATATGAAGTATCTATATTTTTTATATCTACTGATATTGATTTATTGGTTGTAGGGAATGTTAGTGGATCTCCTCCCATAATATTTTTATAGCTTCCACCATAATTTCCATATACTATAGGTTCTCCAAGTGTGAATCCAAAGTAATCAGAGCCATTACCAAATATATCTTCATATTGAAGTATAAATTGATACATTCCAATTCCAAGATTTCCACCTGAATTATTAACTACTATATTTTCAACGGAAGCTACATTAATATTTCTTTTATTTTTAATTAAATCACAATCAAAATTACCAAGATTATCTAAATAAGCATGTGAAGTTTTATGATTAAGTATATCATCTACATTAATTACTCTATCAGGATTAATTCCATCTACAAAGTAAATAACTCTATCACAACCATTAAGCACTCTAAATACACCCTGTATTTGATTTTGAAAATTAAGACAAGTATTATCTATAATTATTTTAGTTGAACATTGGTTTAAATTGGCTAATACAATTTGATTAATAGTATTTTCTTTATTCTTAATAAACAAAATAGTTTCATTATTATTTAAAAGAATATTACCTATAGGAAAACAACCTATAGGTAAATTTAAACATTCAATATTTCCAAGTTCTACTGATAGAGTTGAAAAATCACCTTTATCACTTTCATTTATAGCGTTTAAAGCAAATGAATAAGAACTTACATCTTGATTTAATTCATAGGTATCTTTATTGAGACCTTTAATAAATGAATTTATTTTATCTTCCATTAAATATTTACTTTAATTCTGCTATGAGTACCCAAGTTTGTATATCTGCTTTTGTTAAAGATAGTGTAAGAACTAGCCCATTTAATATTTTTAAATACAATATTTTTCCAAGTTTGAAAATCAAATGATTTGGTTATAAATATACCTTTTACTTTTTGAAATAGATTTTGAGCTTTATTAATGTACATATTATACATATTAAAAGCACCTTCTTCTTTCATATTCATTCTAATTTCCCAATGTTTAGCCATACACCAATTAGCAAGAGCTTGAATTAAATCTTCATGGTCAGGAATAATATATTCATCATTCTCATCTTTTGCATATTTTAAATATGCTAAACAAATATGACCACTTTCAAATGAAGTAGTTATATAACCATTGGGTGATAGTGTGTAAGTCAATCCACAATTAGAAGAAATATTAGGACAAGTATTACAGTGAAACTTACTTGCAAAGGGTAAATTAGATAATTTTAATACTTGAAAGTTTCTTCTGAAATAATCAGTATTGGAAAATCTATTCCAATTATTAATTACTTTAATATTGTAGTTACTATTAACCTGAGTTACATAATCTTTATTATAACCACAATCCGCTAATTCTTCTTCGTCTTTATCACAAAAATCTCCTTCAGTTAAAGGAGTTACTATCATTTCTATTTGTATTAAATCACAAGGTAATATAGCTTTATGATTTTTAACTTCTATCCATACAGCTTCTTGCTGATATGCTTTTTTTAGATTTAAAATATCCAAACCATTAATGATCCATTCTATAATATCATCTTCTTCATATTGTGTTTTATCTAAAGCTAATCTGTTAATTACAGCTCTTACATTTGTGAATTGCATTAGTACTCATTTATATAGTTTATCAATTTTATATTTTCTTTTAAGTATTTTGTTACTTTTAACATTTGTCTTCTGGCTAAAGTAAAATTCATTGCATATTTATTTCCAAAGAAAGCATCTTTTTTATCCCATACAATATATACTCCATATCCCTGACTATGATAATTTTTATGATAAATTACTTTCCTATTATCAGGATTTTCTTTATTCCATTCTCCATATAGTCTTCTTGTTTCTCCAAAATCAATATTTTTTTTCCTGGATTCAAGTGAAGTATCTTTACATTTTCTAAATAATAAACTTCCAAATTTATGAGGCATTTTATAAATATTCCCCCAAATTAGAAATTCAAATAGTAATACGTCAAAGAATACTTTTGTTATTTCAAGATATTCTGTTCTGGTAATACTAAATTTATGATCTTCTATAAGTTCATATTTTGGTATGTAAAATATACCTCCTGTACCTGATACATCTTTTTTCTTATATGGATATGATTTAAAGAAATCTGTTGTAGATGTCTTTTGTTTCATTAAGCTTCTGGATTTGCGTTATTAGTATCATCAGATTTAAGTTGCATAGGTATTTTTAATATATCTAAGCAAATCTGATACATTGGAAAATTAAGTGAACTTTTAATAGGAAAATCTGTAGTATTTAAATCAAAGCAAGTTTGTATTTCTCCGGCATCATCACAATAAGATATTTTAGATAACTCTAAAGGATCTTCAAATATACCTTCTATTAAAACTACTTTTAATTGTAAATTATTAAATATTGTTAAATAGTTGTTAATAATTCCATATTTATTACCCTTACCTTTTGTTTTAGTATATTTAAGATTTTTTAAATCTGTTGATAATATAAAAGGTATTTGACTATAACTATCTATAGTAACTACTCTAATTAATTCTTTATTTCTTCCTGTAAGTACTTTTGGTAAAGCGAATTTAGATTTAAGTATTTTACATTTAACTTCAAAAGGAAGACACTCACAATCATGATAACTGTCTATAATTAAAGGCATACAAATAGTTTGTTTGTGAAATTCTGAATCTTTAGTAAATTTCTTATTCTCTCTTTCTAAAAGAGTACATCTTGCATCTTTTAAAAGTGAATATAAGAGTTCATCACTATAAATACTATCATCACTATGTTGTTTAATGAAAGTTCTTAATTTATATATGTGTTCAGGAATTGCTGCCATAATATTCTTTTAATCTGGGTTTTAAATCTTCAACTTCAAATAGTTGATATTTTTTATTTGTAATTTCACATTCTTTTAACCATATGATGATTCTTTTATCAATGTCAAATCCTTTTTCTTCTAAACACATATCATATAAATTTAATTGTATTTTATATAAGTTTAAAGGATTTTGCAGATAATCAGTAAAAGGTTCTAAAAGCATTTTCTTTTTATAGTTTTTAAATAAATCATCATTTGTTTTCCAATCTGCTACTATAAACTCTTCAGTATCAATATCATATAATAATAAGTCCATAGTTCCAGCATAGCTATAAATTTTATTAAATAAAATAACTTCCTGATCTATAATTACATAATTAGGATGATCTTTAAAGAATTCCACAACTCCTTCTTCTGCTTTACAATTTGGTTGCAGAGAATTATTAATGTAATAATCCTCTGCAAATTTATGTATTCTTGTACCTCTCTCAGCACTTAATTTACCTTTCTCTTTCCATTGATCTAATAATTCAGCTTCTGTTAAACCCATCTTAGGAGCTATGAATCTGGCTATACTTGGATCAAATGGAATTTCAAACTCTTTGTATTTTTTTGAAACCGAAGGTAAGTATTTTTGAGTTGGTTTGTGTAAATAAGTATGATTCCAACTTAAAAATTCTATATCTTGAAAAGCATCTTTAATTCCTTCTCTTATTTCAGTTAATAATTCTTCTTTATCGCTTATCATTTAAATATTTTAAATATGTTGAATTATTAATCTTATATTTTATTCCATCCTCTTTACATTCCATTATATGTTGTATAGTTCCTGCTGGAGTTACTGTAGTTTTATATAATTTAACATTTGAAGAACCACAAGTAGGACAGCAATATTTTTGAGTATTATGTAATACTCCAATATGCATTACTGTTTTAATGTATTTTCTAAAGTATAAATATATTTGTTCAGTTGTTAAAACATCCTGGTCATTATATTTAATCATCTCTTTAAGAGCTTTCTCTGATTTCTCTTTAGTTCCATATTGAATATCTTCCCACATAGAAGCTCCTGCATGGTTATATTTACCTTCAAAACCTAAATACTTAGAAATGTAAGCCATTGAGTAAGAAGGTAGTCTAAATAACCTCTTAGCTTCTCTCAGAAGGTCCAAAGATCTTACATGAGTATTTACATCTAAATTATATTTAAGTGCTCTTACATTTACTAATCTATTGTCAAAGTTATCATTATTAACTCCTATAACAAAGTCAGCTTGATTATAAATTTTTAAGAAATTTTTAACAAGACTTTTATCACATTTATTTTTATTATCCCAAGCAATGCATTCTATTTTTTCACTTCCTAGCCATTTGTAAGATATTGAAATTATTTTAGTTTCAGTTCTAAGTGAAGTATGAGAAACATATTGTTTTCCTGTCCACCAAACATCTGCTAATAATTTTGTAGTTTCAATATCATAAATTAATATTTTAGTTTCAGTTTTTATTTTACCTTCCAGAGAATCATTAATCCATTTGGATATTCTTTTTCTATCATTCTCTACATAAGTTGTACCATGTTTAGTACATATATGTTTTGCTATTTCTGTTATTTTTATACCTTTGTTATATAGGCTAAGGCACTCCTGTAAATCTTCTTCTTTCGTCATATTTATATTTTGTAAAACAAAGATAATAAATTTTATAGTTTTGCACGAAGTTTTAATTAAAAATCATAATTAGAAACAAGAATGGGTGAGCATTTTTTACTCACCCACCAACAAAACAATAATAAGAAAAAAAATATTTATTTTCTTGTAAATTTTCTAATTTCATTTTTTGTTAATATTTCAGAAATATTAGCTTGAGAACAATTTAAAAGTTTACTTATTTCTAATTGAGTATTATTTTTATATAAGTTTACAACTGTATTTTCACAAATTCTTTTTGTATTACTTGGTTTTCCTATAAGTTTTTCTTTAATAAGTTGTATAGTTTTATTAGAATGTTTTTTGTTAAACATAGGATTATTAGAACCAGAAGTTAATATACTCATTTTTTTACTATATTCTTCTGTTTGATTTAACTTTATTATATCAAATAAAACTTGTTCTTTTTCTTTTTCAAATAAACTAAAATGAAATCCTTTAGATGTTTTCATTTTATTATATATGATTTGTCTTATATTAGATTCACCAATACCTGTTAAATACTCCATTTTTTTATAACCAAAACAAGTTTGAATTAATTCTCCTGTTTTTGCACAATATTGATATATTTTTTTAGTTGAAGTTTTTTGCTGAAAATCTCCTCCCGTTGTACAATTTAAACCATTATAAAATGAATCATATTTATTAATGTAGAATAGTTCTAAATTATTTAATTCTTCCTGATTACAATTTATAAGTATTTCTATTTTTATAGAATCATAACCATATTTATTACACATTCTTTGTAATTTAGGGTTATAATGGTTATTCTTTCTTAATTCATATTTATGATATTTAAATCTACTTTTTAGATTTGTTGATTGACCAATATAAACTCTGTTACTATCTCCAAAACTTATTTTGTATATTCCTATATTTTTATTCATTATCTTTTACTATAAAGTTTCCATTCTGCCTCTCTTCTGCGAGTTAATCCTTTTTCAAATGAACTACCTTTATTTACCCATTTCATAAATTCATTTCTGATTGTAGGATCATTAGGATTTTTATTTACTTTTTTTAATAAAGTAGAATCTCCTAATCCTTCAACTTTAGTATCTGCATCTATATCTAATCCTACATTATATGCAAATGATATTAGAGCTGCTTTTTGATTTTCATTTATAGTAGAGGTAGTTAATTGTTCTACTCCTTTTTCAAAAATGGCAAGAATATTTAAAAATAATCTATCAGCTCTTTCTTGAGTTATAATATCACCTAATTTTACAGCAATTCCATTTTCATAATATGTATTCCCCCAACCTATTGTTGGTATTTTTTTTGAATCTAAATAAGCTTTTAACTTACATGCTTCAAAAGATTTTATTAATTGTATTCCTTCTTTATTCATTATTTTGCAATAATTGTTAATTGAGGTTGAATGTTAATAGGTTGAATAAAAACAGATACGTTTTCTTCTTTTTCTATTTTTTGAATAAATTGTGTTATTTTTTCAAAAGCTCTTTGTTGTCTTTCTTCTTTATCTTTTTCTATTAATTCTTTGGCTTCTTTTAATTCCATATTATTGATTTATTAAATTTAAATAGTCTTGTATTGCTTGTTCTCTTTGTTCATCTACTTCAAAACCTGTTTGAGAGTTATAATGGGTTACTATAATGTCTTTTGAAAAATCAGGTGCAATATTATCAATAGAGTGTATTCCTAAAGTAATAGTTACTTCATAATTATCAGTAGGTTCTTGACCTATTACTCTTGTTTTTTCTTCCATTTCACCTTCAGGATTTGCTTCTTGATAGGTTTCTATTATATCTTGCATAATAGTTCTTTCTGAGGATATGTCTGTTTTTATAAGTTCGTATTTCATAATTATATTAAAGTTACTGTTTTTCTAACTCCACCTGTAGTGAAGTATAGATTTGTTCCGTCAAACTCAAACGCCCCATTTTCTGGTGTAGTTAAGTTTGTACCTGATGTAAATTTAAGTGGTGCAGTACCTGCTGTTGCTGTTCCTGCTGCCAACATTAATAATGCAGTTGGTGTTGTTGTACCAATACCGACATTACCATCTTTATTTATAGTCATTCTTTCGTTTGTTCCACCAGTATACCATCTATATCCACCACCATTTGTAGTTCCAGTTTGAAACCACATATCATACTTGCCATTTCTTGCTGCACCTAATCCCATACCGTAGAAGTTATTAGGTGCAGCATTAAAACCAAAATTAGCTCCTGCACTTATTGCAATTGCAGAAGGGTCAGTAGGTGCATAACTCCAAGAAGTTATCAATCCTGTTCCATTTGCAAGTGTCTTTATATTTACTCCCTTATTAGCATCTCCAAATTGAGCAATTATATTATCTGCTCCAACTGTTCCAGCTACATGTAATTTCCAATTTGGCGTAGTCGTTCCAATTCCCAGACTGTTATTTACCTCATCATATGCCGAAGTACCAAATATAATTTTTCCCTTTGTTGCGTTTGATGTTGATGAAAGTGTAAGATTGTTTCCACTTGCAGTACCTCCTATTACAGATTGTCCTCCACTAACTCCAACAGATAAATTAGAAGTAATTGTTCCTACAATATTAGTTAAACCTGTAGAAAAAGTATATGTAGTTCCCGTAGATATAGTCCAACTTCTATCTGCTGTTAAATCATAGGTTGTACCATTAATAGTTAATGTCCTTGCAGTTGGCACATAAGAAGATAAAGAACTACTTGTTATATATCCACTTGGGTTTGTTGCATCATAAGGTGTATAACCTAAAGCTGCTGTAACTTGTCCACTTGTAATAGATGTTAAATATCCTGCACTTGCATGGTTTCCCCAACTAAATGCTGTATTCCAATTTGAACTGTTATTAGTAGTTGAATACCAGCTACTTGCAGTATAAACAGGGTCAGTTTCTGTAAAAGATGTAAGATAACCAGCATCATTTGTAAATGTAGAAACATTAGGAGGAGTGGCTAACCATGCTTGAAAAATAGGATCTGTTTCTGTAAATGCTTGTAAAGCATTTAGATCTAAAACCAATGTTTTTTTAAACTGACTTAAAATATAAGGAGACAGTTTTTTGGCAGCAGTATCAGATATAAATATGCCTTGTTCTCCTACTTTAATCATTTTTTATTTTTTAATTCTTTTTGAGAAGTTTCATATTTAGTTTTCCAAAGTTCTAATTCAATTGTTAAAGCATGTACTTGTGCTGTAAATTCATTAATTTTAGCATCATACATTTTCTTTAATTCTTCAAATTGTTCCTTATGTCTTGCTTCCAAATCATCTAAACTTTTTTGATATAATTCAATTATCTTTTGACCATTATCTATTTCAGTAGATGTTGTTTCAGCTTGTTGTTTTTTTCTCACAAAAAACCAGGTTGTAAATGATGATCCAAACAATATTAAAATTTCTTTTAAATTTGTTAGTATGAAGGTTGTTAGCATTATTGTATAGTTGTTTTTGAGTTAATATCTTCCTCTATTGAATTAGATGAAGGAGAATAAATTATTTTTGCTATATTAGTTGCTGTTAATAAAAAAATTGCTATCATAGTTAACGCTGCAAATATGTTAAAAGCAACAATTATTAAAGTTATGTTAATTAAAGCTACTTTAGTGAATAAAGCAACATTAGTAATTAATAATAACTCTATAAAAGAAATTAATCCAATAGCTCTTCTTGTACTTGCTTGTGAAGAATCTGATAATAATAATTTAATCCACTTTAACATAATTTTTATTTTTATGGTGTTATCCACCAATTTACTTTTGATTTTTTTAATCAGTTGTTTTTGTGTATTCAATTGTAATATAAATTTCTGCATTGGTAAATGCAGGAGTTATTACCCCTTCATTAGCTTTTCTATTGATTATGATAAAATTTAAATCATCTTGAAAATAATAAGCTTTTATATCAGTATAATTAACTGAATCTGTAAAAGCAAACAAACTATTGAATGTACCTACTCCATTATTGTTTATATCACCAAACAATGTTTCTATTTTTCTAATTATTATACCTGTATTATCAAAAGGAATTGTTTGATTAACAGAATTAATTATACTCGTAAAAGTCTTTCTATAAATCGGCTTACCATCAATCCAAGTTCCACCTGTTTTTATTTCATCTGTTGAGTACGAATTAGCATTCTGTGATTGGTCGTATAGGTCACGCAGTGCCGATTTACTTTTATCTTCAACATTATTATATTCAATTGAAGAAGAAAAAGGATACCATTTTTTATCACCACTACTATTTAATGATACAATCATTATAAAATGCTCTTGCGGATGTAAATAAATATCTTCATTAGTGTCAGGATTTATAATATAAGCGTTTTCATGTTCTTTCACAACAAAACATATCCTGTCACCTACACTACAAGTAGAAGCTGGAGGCATTGTAACAACAACTTCCTCCAAGATTTTTATTATTTTATTGAGGTGAGAAGTATCTAAAGTAATATTTGTTTCTACATCAACTTGATTTGAAAAAAATGCTGATGAACCACCACCGCCTTCTCCACTACCTAAAGCATCTGTAGATACAGTGTAAACTTTACCAGAGTCCTTACTGATTATTTCTACATTAAATTCTTCATTATCCGGTAATGAAGAAAGTTCTTTTAAACCTGCTTTAGGTGTATTAATAATTTTTTGTAACGTCTTACCTTTCATTATTGAGTATTTATTTCAATTTTTTTCATTATTTCAAGTAATTCTTTTATTAGTCTTACTAATTCTTTTTGCACATCTAACTCCGAGTTAGTTCTTGTAGTATTTAATCCCATTTTTATTCAGTTATACATTCTTCAATGAATGAAGTGTCTAAACAACATTCTTTACATTCTGTTTTTATTTTTTCTATAAGATTTAGAATCTGCTCAGTTGTAAGACAATTTGTTTCACAAAAAAGTTCTTCATCTTCATTTTCTAATAATACTTGTCTCTTTAGTGTACGAAGTATTAATATTAATAAATTAATTTTATTTGATAATTTATTAATGCATTTTTCTTCTTCACCAATAGATTCCATTATATCTAAATCTAATCCAAGATTAGCAAGACAACACTGAAATTTATAAAGGATGTTTATGTATTGTTGTTGCATTACGCTATTTTTTGAATTAATATTACTGTTTTAAATGCATTTCTTACATTTATAGGATCCGGACTTGTTTTAAGTTTTTTTTGATTTCCTAAATTATCTGTACCATCAGAAGTATTTCTATCATAATAAACAGCATCTCTATCATCACCACTGCTTTCTTGAATAGAATTTGGTGAAGTATATATAGTCCCCTGAGTTACTCCTAAAGCAGTTGCATGAGCATCTACTTCTGATGAAAATACATCTGTACCATCAATAGCATTCATAAAAGCATCAAAATACTTATGTTGGTGAGGAGGAATATTATCTCTTGTAAGGGTTACTAAATCAGAACCACCTGCTTTTGCAGATTCATCATAATCTGAATTATCATGATTAAACCCTCTAAATGTTCCATCAGTTAAATCTTCAGTTCCATTATTACCATTACAAATAGCCCATTTAGAATATCTACCTATACCAATACCTGCTGTAAAAGGATTTGTAAAATCAAAATCTACTAAATTAATATTTGAAATACCAATTTTATCTCCAATATTAAATCCTAAATCCCAATATTCATCACTTTGTAAGAGTATTGTTAATTGTTCTAGTACTGTATCTTGAATTGTTTGTTGAGATATTACTTCTTGTACTGTAATAGATACTGTTGCTGTTGAAGTATTACTATTAGGATCTGTTATTGTATAATCAAAGTCATCTACTCCTATAAATCCTTCATTTGGAATATATTTAATAGTTTTATTATCTGATTCTATTGTTGCAGTACCATTTGAAGGTGCTACATCAATAGTAACTATTACATCAGGATAAAATCTATCATTATTAATTACTTCAATGTAAATAATACCATCTTGATTCATAGTTCTATAATCATTTACAGCTATAGGTGTAATATTAGTTTGTTGATATATTTCACAAAAAGTATCTATAAAGTTTTGAGTAATTTCTTCATTATCAGGAGTGCCTTCAATAATACCTTCAGCTAACCAACAAGATAAATCAAAATCACCCCAATCTAATATTCCATTAGTACCATTAGTACCTGGTATTCCTTGTATCCCTTGTTCACCTTGAGGTCCTTGAGATGTTGTTATTAATTCTTCTGAACAGTTATTACATGACATATTAACAAGATTTACAATTATTTGATTGTAGGAGATTATTTATATAATTATATAATTCCCAAACTTTACTTTTATTTGAACAAGTTATAGCATAACATAATAACTCTGATTTCAAAGCAATGTTTAATATATCTTGTTCCATTTTTTTATTACATGAATCACATTCATCATCCGCTACATAATCCGCAATTAAATTATCTATTTTACAATCTTGATTACATTTATTAAATTGTTGTTCATATAATGTAACTATAGAATCATCTTCCAATGTATATTTAATAGTTACTTGATAATAACCATCTAATATTTTAGTCCATGAAGACAATATAATTTCAGGTGTTATTGTAATAGTATTTATATATTCATCTTCATCAACTATGATTATTAAATCCCCTGTTGTAGTAGATGAGATATATTTCACTGTAATTAAAGTGCTCACTACATCAGTAGAAGGAACTATATCTTCCCAATCATGATTATCAGTAATTTTTAATTGTTTACAGCCAATTGTCTTTATACAAATTTCTTTCATTTTTTAATTATCTATTGTTATTGATGAAGGTATTAAATCTAAATGACAATCATCATCAAAAGTTAAAGTTGGTATAGTGAATATTAAATCTGCATAATGAGTATTCATTGATGTATCTTTAAATTCAATTGTGAAACCAATAATTCCTCCACCTCCACCACTCATTAATTCAGCTTTCATACCTGAAACTAAATTAAAGTTTCTTAATACTGGAGAAGGATCTGGAAAAGTTGTTGGTATTAAAGATAGTGAAGAATTTACAGAATCGGGTACACTAACATATATTAGTGTAACTCCATCTACAGTTCCTAAATCAGTACCACTTCCTGTAAACACTAATGTATTTACTACTAGTTTTCCAACACTTGATGCTTGTGAACATAGATTTAATCTGGCATCAGAAAAATCTACATCAAGTGTTACAGGAGTACAACAATCATCCAATCTACTATTTATTAACACTATAGCATTTTCTACTACATCTACTCTTGAATTTAATACATCTATCTGATCTTGTAAATCTATTACTATACTTTCAAGAGTATCTATTCTTATATCTAAAGCATCTGTTGTAGTTGTATAATCTAAAAATAAATTACCATCACTTCCTAATATAAGGTCATTACCTGCTTGAATTGAAATTAAAGCAGACATAATAATGTTTGCTGTAATTGTATGATTATTTGTACCTGAAACTGTAAAGTCTATTCTAGCACTATCATTAGCTGTAATAGGTGTTTGAGCACCTGTAGTTACATATAATTTATTATCTGTACCTAGTATAAGACTATTACTTAAATCAGTTGATATTAAAGCTGGTATAATAACACTACCTGTTATAGTATGATTATTAGTTCCAGATACTGTAAAATCAATTGTTGTTGAATCATTAGCAGTGATTGCGGTTTGACTTGGAAGAGGTACAAATAAACCATCTCCATTTATAGTAGCTTGATTTCCACTTGTAGCTGATATTTTAACATTAGCTGTAATTGTATGATCATTAACTCCAGAGATTGTGAAATCTAAAGAGTTTGAATCTACACCTGTAATAGGTGTTTCTTCTACAGTTTCTACACATAGAGGTGAATCCTCACTTCCTATTCCTGTTATATCTTCACATACATTAATAGTTATTTCACCCAGATTAATTAATTCTTGAATCCACTCTGATAATTCAATATGATTTTCATAGTTAACGTTATTTCTTTTTATACCATTAACTAATACTCTTTTATCTAAATATATTTTTTTTGGAAAATCCTTATTAAGTTTCATTTTACATTTTAAAAATAAAAAAAAAGGGAAGAGATAAAACCTCTTCCCTCTTTAAAGTCATATTATATGAAGAAAGGAGTTGCTGGAGGAGTGGAAGATTCCAATTTCCCTAAAGCTCTTACTGAAGTCAACCATTGACCTAAGTAAGTATTTAAACCTGACTTAATAGTAGCATCTGTTACTTTAGCCGCTGCTGTAGTAGTAGCAAAAGTTGCTGCTGCTGTTGCATGTGAGAAAGTAAATGCTCCATTTACAGGACCACCTGCATTTTTAGTGAAAATTACATTTGCCCCACTACCTGAAGTTGTCCAACCTGTAAAGCTAAATGCTCTGATAGTTGTTGCAGTTGTACTTGTAGTACCCGCAGTATCATCAGTTAAAGGAACTGTAAAACTTACACCATTTAATACTATAGTTGCATTTGTAGCACCTGTAGATTTAGTATTAACTGTTAAAGTTTTAACTTCTGGTTGTTCAGTTACAGGCACTAAGATAATTGTTCTGTGGAAATACTCACTATCATGAGAATAAGCCACTTGGTACTCTTCTTTAGAGTCTATAATATACGCTGTATAATCTTTAGTTGCATCAATATATGATGGAGCTTGTAAGAAGTATTCAGTATGCATTCTACTTTGCTGAGTAAAGATGTTCAAACGAGCACCATTATCAAAGTATAACTGCCAGGTTCTTGCTTTACCTTCACCTTCAAAAGGTTTGGATAAATTTGCTTTAGCAGCACTTACACCACTTTGGAAGCCATATTCTAAACCTACATTTAAACGTACTTTAACAGGGACTGTTTCATCTCTTGCTGCGGCTAAAGTATGATCCAATGCTACTAATAGAATTGCATCTGTTTTAGTTGCTGCACCTGCTGTAGATAAATCAACTAATTCAATAGTTGTATTTGCAGATACTCCGGAAGCAGAACCATTTGCAATTACATTTTTAATTGTTTCTACAAAGTCTCCATTAGGAATATAACTTACTGTAGAACCATTACTTGTAATTGCTGGGAATGAAACTCCTGCTACAATGTTACCAATTTTAGTACCTGAACCACCTGCAAGTTTAAGTGCAAATGCTACAAAGTTTTTATTTCCTCGTCTTACAAAAGGCATGTTATAACGCATTGCATAACTATTTAAATCAGCATTATACACTAAGTTTTGTACTAAGTGGTCTAATGGTGAAGTAGTTGCCAGAGTTGTATAATCCGGAGTTGTGAAATTAATTGATAAATTTTCATTTCCTTGAATAGAGAAATATTTATCATTTCTTGCTGAGATAAATTGTAAATGCAATTTATAATCAGTTTCAGAAACAGGAGTAATTGCTCCTAGACTTCCACCAATTACCCAAGCATCACTTGAACTTGATTTTGCCACTTTTGCAGTGTACATAATACCATTCTTTGCTTGAATTTTATAAGATTGAACTGCTGCTTTATCACCATAAGGTAATGGTGCAATTGCAGAAATATCAGCACTTGCTGGTGTTCCTTGTACTACTCTAATAGTATCTACTTTTACTGCATCATCTGAACTATCAATAAATTCATTATATGCTCTTGTAGAACTTGTATGTGTATCACACACAACTCCTAATTGACCATCCAAGATATTTGCGACTAAGCTTGAAGGATCAAATAAATTTTCAGTTGCGTTAGCTGCATTGGCTACTGCCACACCTGCTTTTGCTACTAAGATTACTTCTGTTTTTGGTTTACCACTAAATTGTGTGTTCATTTTTTATTTTAATTTTATTTGTTTACTGCTGATTTTTGAGAATCAAGTTGGAATTTTTGTACATCTCCAAGTATTCTTGAAGCCTCTTGAACAGCAATATCTATTATTTGTGTGTGAAAAGATTCAGGTAAATCACACTCTACCTTTGTTTTTATTACATTATTAATGTCCTTATAACCACCTATAGAAACTACATTTGGTTTTTTATAATACTCCGGATATAAACTATCAATTGTAAATCCATTAGTATATACAAAAAAAGAACTTTCAATTCCTGGTATTGATGATTTACCAAATGTTGCTACTAATCTTTTAAAAAAACCATTTGAAGGTCTTCTGAATGGATCATCAAGTACAAAGCTTAAATCATCATGTTGAACTACTTCTATTTTTACTTTTTCAGAACACCCTGTTATTTTACCATAGGGTCTCATTAAGTGTAAGTATGGATAAATTAATCCTTTTGTAGTTGATAATGGAAATTCATAAACTCCTTCTGTAACTAATGTTGATGTAATTGCAGGTTGAATTGGAAACTGAACTAACAAAGAAGAAAGATTGTCAATTTTTTGTTGAACAATCTCTGCTCCTTGTTTAGTTATATTATTTCCACTGTACTGGTTTTCTGTCCATATTTTTATAGCATCATTTAAAATCTCATCAATTTCAGCAGGGTTTAAATCCTTCTTATGTTGACTGTCAATTTTATTATATCTTAATTTAAAGTTATAATGCCATAATTCTATTATCATCTACTTTAGCTTTTAACTCTTGTTCTAATTCTTCTCTGTAGTTTCTATTATCAATATCTAAAATCCACGCTAATGCTTCTTGATAACTTTTACCTAAGAGTTCTAAATTAGTTCCTTTTTTAGAAGACCATATATATTTACCTTGATAATCTGAAATAATTCGATTATTGATTGCATATTGAAGTAACCACTTACCTTCAAAAATTTCCATTCCTTTAGCATCTTTTAATAATGCATTTAATTTATTAAATGTTTCAATTCTTTCAAATTGTTTAGCATTTTTTAAATTAATGAAATCAGAGATTGAAACTTTAATTTTTTCAAGATTTACATCACCTTTAGCTAATCCAAGTATTAATGCAAATTTCTTAATGGTTGATTCTGATTCTTCATTACGCATTTTAACCCATTTGTAAACTGCATCTTCAATAATATCATTTTTCTTAGATATTTTAACTTCATCTTCATTTACTTGTGAAATATAAATTCTAGTAAATGGAGTTTGTTCTGATTCTGAATTTGCACATTTATCAGGATGTGATTGTAATAATAACCAATATGTCAATTCATCTTCTACATTATCTAAATCTAATATTGTTGTATCATAGAATGATTTTTGAAATCTTTGAAGATATGTTAAACCTTTACCTACTTTATTTTCAAATAGAGGTCTGCTTTCACTTGTAAGGAACCCAGCAGGTTTATTCATTTTAATTTCAAAGTACTCTTGTTTGGAGATTTTTTCTTTTTCTTCTATTTTAGAAGTTCTCCATTCTGAACCTATCTTATCAGGAAGTTTATAAAATGGATTTTCAACTATTTTATCTAATCCTGTATTTAAAATACGTTTTTTTGTATTCATTGATATGCAAAAGTGAAATGCTCCACTTTTATTTAATCCTACTGCTTTTGGTTGATCAATATTGGTTTTTACTCCGTTTCTAATTATATAACCTTGTCTTTTTTGTGCAGATGGTCTGCTTACTAATTTTACAAATACTTTATTATTCATTGTTTGTTTTTTAATGTGGATAGCATAGGAAATCTCTTCATTCAGCTATTACAAGTTGTTATTTTAAAGTGATGTAGATGTAGTATTCCTACTACACCTACCACCTTTCAGTTCAGTTTTTCTTTGATTAGGAGAGAACTATTTCCTAAATTAATTATACATAATCTGGTTCATATATAATAGAACCAATTCTTGAAGTATCCCAGATACCTAATGAACCTGAAGTTTCACGAATAAAGGTTACTCCTTTTTGAAGTGAAGTTGCTTTAGAACCATTAGAGATAGGACCTAATTTAGGATCTGTAATACCTGAAGTATAAGTGTAAACTTCTGTCAAATCTTCCATTAACATTGTCATGTTAGATTTAGGAGCTTTATCATCACCAGGATTACCTAAGTCATAAATATCCATTCTAAATGAATCAATAGTATATTGAGGATTATCAGGATGTTTACGTTTACAGTATTTAGGATCATCTTTCATAGGGTTATACGCTAAACGTACTCTAATACCATTAATAGCATTAAACTCTACAAATTGAGCACCGAAAGCTTTAGCATTTCTAATACCATCTAAAGGAGATTTAGCATTTTGAATATATATACTATCTACAGTTAAGAATGAATTAGCTTCATCAGATAAAATCTGATGGAACATTCTAAATCCACCTTCACCAGTATCAATTACAACATCTCTATCTACAGCATTTAAACGGTTTAAGAAAATACCATGTAAATAATCTTCTAATGATTGTGCAGTTAAATTACCATTGTGAATGTATTCATGACCATCTTTACATAATTGACGGAATCCAGGACCAGTTCTTTTAATGAAACCGTTAGAATCATAATCAATAGATGCATGTCCAAATGTCATTGCCATTTCTCTATCCATCTCTACTCTATCTAATAGACGAGCTTCAGCATCAGTTACAAACATTCCTCGTTCTATTGTTTTACCATCACGTTTAATTGCAAATGCAAGACCTGAAGTTAAAGCATCTTTTTTAGATATTTTTTTACCCTGTAATTCTTTACGAATAACTTTATCAGTTACATTGAATTCAGCAGCATACATACCAATTTGAGATTCAAAGTCCATTGCAGAACCATATTGATCTCCACCTCGTTTATCATTCATCTCATCTGCAATAGAAGAAGATGCTTTGATAAATGTTCTACCAACATCCAACATTTCTGGAGCAATCCAAGCTGTAGGATCTGAAGTTTGTAATTTAACTGTATAGTGAGTTTGTGTACCAAACTTACGTGGTTTGCCAATAACTGATAAGAAAGGGTATCTATTGTCTTCACATTGAATAACATCAGGCTCTTCTAACCAATCATGGTCTAAGGAAATCTGAAATTCAGAGTTTCCATAACCAGGTTTAGATGCAGGATCAACTAATAGTTCAGTCGCATAGAAATTAATTTCATCATCACCTGCTACGGTCCATCTATAAACATTACTGTCAATAGATTCAAAATTACCACTACCAAGAGTTAATCCTGCTAATGTTTTATTTGCAAACCTGTTAGTACTTGAGAATAGTTTTGCAACCATTACACCAAATCTATAAGGTTTATCATCTTTAAATGCAGCAGCCAAATGTATGCTGTCAAAAGACTTACCACCTAAAGGTGCTGAGTAGTCTTCCATTCTAATAATTCCAGATTGTGTTACCATCTTTAATTTTTGTTTTTAATTTAATTTATTTATTTATATTTCAATATCATCCCAATTAACCGCAGTTGTTTTACCACTTCTTTGAGAATTATTTTGGAAAGGTTTTCCTGTTAATTTAGATTCTATTGATTCTTTAACTTTTTTAACCTCTTCAGTTTTTACTTTTGCTTCCAGTCTTGGTAGTTCCCACTTACCTGTTTTTCTATCATAAGTACTTGCTAATTCTGATAAAATCACTAATGCTTGAGGATTTGACCATATAGCTTTAATAGTATTAATCAATTTTGATTGACCCTCTTCTACTGTTAGTATTTGGTCTTTAACTATTTTAGCTTTTTCAGGACTGTATTTTGTTTCTTTAATTGCAGCTTCAATAGAATTTTTGAAATTTATAGCATTCTCTCTTTCTGCTATTTTCTTTTGAGCTTCTGCTTGTGCAATCTTAGCTTGTTCTTCTTTAATGAATTTATCCTTCTCTTCCTTCTCTTCTTTAGCTTCAGAAATTAATTTACTTTCATCTTCCAGGTCTTCTAACATGGATTTAATAACCCTGTCTTTTAAACCTTTTTCTTTATATACTGAAGTTAAATAAGCTTTTGCATTTTCTAAGTCTTTATCGTCATCTCCTGTTTCAAAATCATATTTTAACTGATCTTTAGAAAGAGTAATAATTTTATCAAATGCTTCCGGAGAAATATCTTCTCCTGTTTCAAGAACTGTTGCTAAAATTGATTTAGCTTTTTCAGGAAGTTTATCAATGATATTTTGAGCAATTACTGTATTTCTATTCTTGAAATCCTGCTCGTAAGCTTCATCTATATTTTTACCATCAAATTTAAAATCTTCTGATAAGAATAATCTATCTTCAATTGCTTTATAATGTCTTACTATTTCTGGTTTGACATCTTCACCATATTCTTTAAATATGGATTCATCATCTAAGCTCTCATCAACTGTTTCTTCTTCAGAAGAGCTTGATGTGTCTGGATCCTCTGTAGGATCTGATTCTTCGTCAGTTTCGCTTTCTGGGCTGTCATCAATAACATCATCTTCTTCTGGTTTAGGTTGATTTTCTTCTTTTACTTCTGGTTTAGGTTGATCTAATTTTTCATCTCCAAAATCAAAAGCACCAAATTGGTCTTCTTGTTCTTCTATCATTGTTTTTCGTTTACAAAGTTAATAAATAATTTCTCTTTTTTTTGATTATTTCTTTAAATTTCCAATTTTCGTCACTATATATATAACTTTATTGAAAATTAATTATTTGTCATTTTCAGGTAACAGGTGCAAATATACTAAATAGTCTGTTTTGAACCTATAATCTAATTATGACAAATAATTATTTAGTAGGTTTTGGTCTTTTATTTGCTACATATTTAGCTGTTTCAGCTTTTTTCTCTATATCTTTATTTTTTAAATTAGCATTAACATCTATTTCCTTGTTTTTTAAATCAAGTTCTTTTCTTTTAATATCTAATTTTTTATTTTCAATATCTAAAGCAGAAGTTTGTTTATTAGCTTCCATTTCTAATTTAGCTACTTCTACAATATCAGGTTCTCCATCATCATCAGCATCCTGAGCTTGTTTGAATCTTGTAGCGTCAATTTCAGCTTTAGCTAATGTAATCTGACCTTTCATAGTTTCTATTTGAATTTCATGTGCTTGTTCATCTTCACGAGCTTCAATTTGCATTTGAGCAATTTGTTTTTGATTTTCCTGTTCAGCTTGAGAATTTGCTTGTTGACGTTTTTCAGCGTCCAATTGCATTTTAGTAATCATTTTGTGGATTTCTTCCGGAGAAGTACCTTGTGCTCTTGCTTTAAGTATGTAAGATACAGTTTCAATGGAAGCTCCATTCTGTACCATCATCTTAGCCATTTCTGACATTTGATTGATATATTCAAATTCCTTACCACTATCAGTTACAAATAAACCCATGTCAGTATTTAGAAATTTATTAGTATCTTTAATGTCAAGTGTCTGTACACTTAAATCAGATAGTAAATATTGTCTCTTAATCTTTTTATCTTTCCAAGCTATTTTAGCATAGTTAATATATGCTTCCATAACTTTTTTCCATAAGTCATTATGCTTTCTGAAATAATGTTCTGTAATATGTGAAGATTGTACAATAGCCTGTTGATTATCACTTACGTTAGTGTTAGATGAGAATTGAGCTTCTCTTTGAGGACTTACTCCACATGCAAGACCAATCTGAATATCTAACCAACCTAATAATTGTAATAAATTATTTAAATCCTGACCAATACTCATATTTTGTACAGAACCTGGTTGAGGTCTGCTAATATTAGTTTGAGTAGGTTGTCCTCCAATATTATTCATCATGGAGTTATAAATATTCAAACCTTTTTGTCTGTAAAAGAATGTCCTTGCTAAAGCATCACTGTATGGATCTTCAGATTCAGTTCCTGCTAAATTAGGATCTATCATACTTGTATCAAAGTTTTGAATTGGTCCTACGGCTTTTGGTATCATTTCTTTAATCTGATGCAATACTACAAAGAACATGAATTGGAAGGGTTTCATCCTAGCCATCATAGAAACAGATGTTGCATTCATACTATTAAATGTAAATCCATAATATCCAAGTTCTACATCAAAAGGTCTTTCAATACTATATGGTTGATAAGGTTTTTCTCTAATTTCTGCAAATATATCATTTTCAATTCTTGTAGCTCTCCAAACACGAGGAATCCACATTTTTTCAAGATATACACTATCTCCTTTTTCATCAACCCACTCCCATCTTTTAGATTTTTCTCCAAATTTATTTATAAATTTAACTTCTGTTGCATCTTCCGGAATATCAAATTCTCCATCTACAATATCAGTATCTTCATCACCCCATTCATTTGTAGTAGTTAAAAAAGCAACTTCTCTTAACCATTTCCATTCTACATCAACTACTGTACAATAACTATCATAGAGTAATCTTTTATTAGCATTAATATCATCGCTATAATTACCTATATTCTTACCCAGATATTCCATGTTACCAATTTCATTTAAATATCTATTGGTAATAGTGTCTTGAGTATTTGATTCCATTTGCCCTGTATATTTACCTATCAGACCTGGAATTCTTTTTCTTAATCTTAATAAATCATCCTCACTTAGAGTATGTCCATATAATTCAATAACTTTCTCTACTGACATTATGTTTATTTCTCCAGCATAATCCCCATCCTGAGTATATTTAATATCCGGAGTTTTAGAGTAGAAGAATGATAATGGATTTACTAATTTAATCTTTGGTTCACCTTTACTCACCCCTACATATACTCTTTCTTTATCTGATAATAAAGCATGTTTAAAGCCATCATTTTTGAGACTTCTAACATCTTCCATATACATTCCATAATTAAGTACATGATTTCCTAATATTTCAAGTTCTGAAAGGTAAGATGTTTTTTCAATATCTTCTGGAGTTTTAGATTGAGTTACTTCATCTCTAATTTTCTGAATTTCACTTTCATCAAGTCCTTGCTGTTGAGCTTCAATAATTCTGTTATTCTTTTCAACAACTTCCTGAATATATGCTAAATAAAGATTTTTAAGTTCTTCATCTTTCTCTTCCAACGCTTTAGCATTCATTAGAGCCAATATAAAGTTAGTTCCACGTTTATACTCCTCTCCAAGCAACACATCTATTTTTGTGTAAGTCTTGTTATAAGGAAGCACTTCTTCATCATATTGACCTACATCAATACCTAATGGATTACACACTCTGGCAAAATCTTCCTGAGAAATATCATTGTTGTAAAGCTTATATGAAGCTAAGTCATTATTATATTCTTCAATCCATTGTTTTGATCTTGTGAATTGAGGGATGATTTCATTGACTATTTGTTTGGCTATTTTACAGTCATCTGCATACTTGTCTTTTTCAGGACATCTGTATTTATAATTTAATTTTTCTGTTTCAGGTGTCATATAGATTGTGCTAATAAAGCTTTACGTTTTTTAAGTTTGTGATTATGTCTGTTAAATAAATTATCATTATTTGCTAATAATGCTAATGGATTATTTTTATTTATAATTTGTTTTTCATATTGATTTACTTTCTCTCTGAGACCTACAACACACCCTACTAATGACATAACGCGATCAAAATTTCCCTTATCCAGATCAAAAGCAATTAATTCTTTTACAAGTGCTATATCAGGTAGCCTTTCAAGATTTCTTTTAGAAACTCCTTCAATAATAGTTTCCTCTTTTAACCATTCAGCTAACATATCTATTAATTGAATCTTTGATATTTTATTACCTGTTATCCAACCATATTCGGATATAGGTCTGTTAATTACTCTGACACCTTTTTCAATGTTTGGTCTAAGACAAAGGTGTTGTAATTTATATTTCTTTTCAAAGAAACCTTTTACATAATCACCTCTATTTCCTTCAAACCACAAACCCTGAAGAGGGTTTCCATACATCATCATTATCTTCTCTACATTTTCAAGAAAACGAGTTCTACCTAATGAGTGTTTACCTACATATCCACATACAATTTCATTTCCTCCATAACCCATACTCAGATATTTAGGATTTTTCATTACATATACAGCACCTAATGATTCTCCATCCTGTAAGTTTTCACTAACATAAGGGTCAAATCCTATAAGATCATAGAGGTCATTTGGTACTTTACCATTAACTTCTATTGGTGCTTGATACATCATTATACATCCTTCTATATTAGCATCTCTTTTAGTTGGAAATTCATATATTGGTTCTGTATTTTCAAGTGTCTTATAATCAACTCCTGTAGGTTTGGAACTGTCAAAATAAATATCAATTGCAGTTCCTATTTTCTTGTAATTATTATGTAGTAATAATCTCTTCTCTACTTCCTTTAATTCAGTAATAGGTAAAATTCTACCTTCTCTACCCAAGAACATCTCCGAAGGTATTAAAGGGTAGTTCATCATCTCTCCATCATACTTCTGACTGGATACTTTCTTAGCACTTTCCCTTCTTTTATCATAGAATGCTTTTGCTCTTTCTACATTTGTATTTCCATTTTCATCTTTGAAAGTGTTATTTGTATAATATGCAGGGAGAAAGAATCCTATCTTACCAGTATGTTCCCATTCATCATCATATGAAAGTATATCATATCCTTCTGGTTCAGTGAACATGATTCTTGTTTCAATAATTTTATCAATATTACCTGCTGTACCTAAATAATGTGAAGTTCCAAATTTAAAATCATCTTTATTTTGAGCTGCATCATTTGAATGATGCACTGTTAAAACATTTGGTACTAAACCTACTTCTTCTACAGTAATTCTTACAGGTCTTGAACCAGCACCTGCTTCCGGATTCTCCTGAGTAAATGTTGTATGAAGTATTTTAGAACCTGATCCAAAACCATCTACCCATCTACCATTTATCTTTTTACTATATTTATGTATGTATGGATTTTTAGCATTATTCGGCTCTAAAGAGCCCGCCATATCCTTATAGAAAGGACTTGGTTGATAATCATCATCACCTGGTTTTCCCCAACAACCTAAATCAGGATTAGTTCCTAACTCTTCCATTGCCAATTTAATCTTAGCACAAAATTCAGCAGATTTACTTGATACTGCTGCTCCTATTAATACTTCCGTTGTTGCTGGTTTTTTTCTTGATTCTTCAGTATATTCTTTTGCTCCATCAAATAAAATCTCATATAGATTCACACCTAGAGCGTACCAGTATGAATTATGAGTTACAATATAATCTCCGGCTACAAATAGATTATCTTTATTATTGACTCCTATACAAATTGAAGGTTTAATTTCTGTTGGTGTAATTTTTACTATTCTATTATATTTTGGTTCTCCTTTTATTCTTTCTATTAATTTTTTATTTTTTCTTTCTAAAGAAAACAACTTTTTACTTGTTTGTAGTAAAATTTCATAAGACTGTTTACATGGAGTTTTACATCTTGTTCTAATTTTGTTTTTATGATTTATTGCTATAATTCCTAATGAACTACATAAAGTTATTATATTTTCAGATAATAATTTACTTGTAGTTGAATACCCTATAGAACTTTTTATTTTACCATTTCCTGATTTATTATTATAACTATAGCCGTCTGAATCTAATAATCCTGATAATAATTCTAGTCTTTGATTTATAGAACCTGTTAAATATTCATAAGGTATAAATTTAAAATCTCCTCTTACATTTAAGTTTAATCTTTTAATTTCTTCTCTTATTTCTTTATCTTCTGTAATACTTGCTCTATGTTTATCTGTTTTTTTTATTGTTGCATTAGGTAATAATTCTTTAAACTTATTTATTATAAAATTTTCATCATTATAATCAAAACTAAAATTAGGTGTTGAATTTGTTAAGCCTCCATCTCCAATTAAATATCCTATTATATAAGGAGATATTTTATATTCTTTTTCTTGATAATTTATTGGCTTACAAACAGGAACTTTAAATTTATTTGTATTAGAAATTCTATTTATAATTTCTTTTAATTCCAATACATGATATTTATTATTTTTATCAATTACCCCCCATAAATGTCCTTCACCGCATTCTATTTTTCTACCATCTGCAAATTCTACTAAATATTGTAATTGATCATTAAATTTAGTAATTTGTTCTACTGTAGTTAATTCTCCATCACCTCCAAATATCTTATCTCCAACTTTTAAATCTTTAATTTTAATAGGTCCATATTCATTAAAAACATATGTATTTTCTTCTAAATCCTTACCTCCACCTCGACTACCTAATTCCATAGTATTCTTAGCGTTGTTATGATATAAAGGTTTTCCTAATGGTTGAGAATGAAGTCCTCTTAAATATTCACGAGGATGTTTGTATTCTTTTAAAGTACCATCTCCTTTATATTCTTCTTTTGATAAAGATTCTAAATAACTACTATCATTTGTTTTTAAGTAATCTCTTACACTATGATTACAAGTGATATATTCATCACCTGAAAATCCTGAAAAACCAAATGCTTCCAAACACATGTAAGCTCTTTCCCACTCTAAATCTCTAAGTAATGGTTTAATTTTATATCTGGACTTTTTCTTTTTATCAGCATCCAGAATGATTCCAAAATTTATATAGAACCAAAGATTACCAGGCATAAATCTATACCCTTCAAAATCTTTTTCCCAAACACCTTCAATACATTTCTTTTTATATTCTCTCCATAATTGAGTATGTCTTGGATCATCAGGATGGTAATTAGGAATATCTTTAAGTAACCATCTGGATCTGGATTCAATCTTGATAAATTCCATTAAATTTCTCCTTTCTCTGATTTACTTTCTTGTCTATTACCTTTTAATTGAGCTTTAGATTTTGCTGCAAAGAATTCACTTTCTATAATTTTAAAATTATCCATAATAGATTTAGTAGCTTTATGCATAGTATCTAATTGTTTTGCAGTGCCTGGCATTGTAACTCTTACAGGTCTTCCACCTGGTCCTGTAATAACTTCATAACTATCAAGTGTATATTCTTGCCCTTTAATAAAAATTGCTCTTTTTGTAAGCATTTCTTTTTCATCTTTAAGTGCTCTTTGTTCAGAAGTTAAACACATTTCAGGATATGCTTCATAGCAAGCTTTAGTATATTCTTCTTCCAAGTCAAATAATGAATGAAAGGTTTCTTTAAGCATTTCATATCTTTCTGCATGAGGAATCCTAAAGAACTTATTAGTTTCTTCATCAGGATCTGACATAAATACAATGCACCACATAGTTTTAGATGATTCCTGTTTATTTAAAGAATCATCTATATTGTATAATTTATCAAATGGTTTTATGAATGGTAATTGAGGATTTAACTTCCAAAAATTAGCATCTTCATAATATAATGTTCCTTCTACTAAACTCATTTATTTTTTGTTTGATAATCAAAAATTTCTTTGTCTTTCTTGAATAATTTTTTAAGTAAAGCATTACATGTATCGCATTTACTTATATATAAGTAAGCAAGAACTACTATCATTAAAATTAACATTAAGCAAATCATATATTTTCCCATTTACCCAGTGGACACTGACAAGTATTACAGAGAGACTTGGCACTCAAGGAGCATCCGCATCCCTTAACCAATTGTCCTTTTAATCTATCTTCTTTTTCATCTAAATATCTAAAAGTTTTTTCTACAAAACCTGTTTTATTTCTTGAACATGTATTATTATCCCTTAAAGAACACTTATCACATATTAAAAGTCTTTTTTCACTTTTTAATTTTAATACCGGATTATTTAATAATCCAAATTTATCTTTTATTGAATTTCCCCAACCTTCAAGGATGTTAGATATTGTTGTTGACATTTTAATACTTTTTCAAATAAATATGCTAGTAAATAAGCTACTACTTCTTCTTCTTGTTTTGATCCTATATCTCTTAATAATTTTCTTATACAATGATATGTTTCATGTACAATTATATTATTAGTAGATGTAGGTTTTATAAAAATATATGAATATAGAGTTCCTGCATCAGCATGTAAACCTAGAGGTTCTTCTATATAACTACATTCAGGTAGTTTATACTTTTTATTCTTTCTTGATTCTAAGATATTATTTGTTATTACAATATAACAAGTATATCTAAAAGGTTCTATATAAATCTTTTTTATAAAATCATTCATGAAATATTAAATTATAATTCCTGATTTAGGAGCTGTTGCTATTTCCTGAACTTTTGTATATTCTTCAATATCAAAATCTTTTATAATGGATAATAGATGACCTTGTTTAATTAGAACATATCCTAAACTTCCAAAATCTACATCTTCATCTCCATTTCTATAAAAGCCATATTTCAAAGCTTGAAGTTCATGTTTCTCACCAAATACTACTGTATTAGATACTTCAGGTGAAATTTGAATTACAGTACCTTTTGGATATTTTCCTTCCAGTAATTTATCAGTATTTGTAATAACACCTATAAAATTAAAAGCATATTTATCAGGAACTGATGCTGCTGCTCCATTTCTTAATGAAAAATGAACCATATTTTGTTTATGAAAACCGTATTTATCTACAGTTGGTTTTTTAAATAATCTTACAAGAATATCTCCATTAATTAATTCAATACCTTCTGAGTATCTTGTATCTAAATTAATAACTGATTTATTGTATTCAATCCATTTCTGAATTGCATACTCTCTATTTTTTTCAGCTTTAGTCATTTGTTCTACACCAATTAAAGGTGTTTCTTTTTCTACTATTAATCCACTATTATCATCAACTTTTAAATGTGATTCTTTTGCTATATCTTTAAATACTAATTCTTCCATTGTTTTGTTCTTAACTGTTTTGTCAAATGTCATTTTCTTACCTCGTTCTTGTTTCATTTTGGTTATTTTATGTTATCGTCCCAAGTTATTGCTTTTACTAGCCACATTTGAGCTGTCTGCATTTCTGTTATTGCTATTGAACAAAGTCTTTGCCCTTCTGAAGATTTATTATGAAATGTGTTTTGTGATTTTCTTAAATCATCCATCATATCTATTAATTCAGCACATTTTTTCTTAATTATATCTACATCTGTAAAATGACCTGGATTAAATTTTAATCCCACTGCTTTTTGACCATAAGTTAATGGTATTTCTTTTTCAATTTCTATCATTATTTTGTTTTTAAATCATTTATTCGCATATTCAATATTCTTCTATAAGTTATCATACAACTATGTTGTACACCTAATAGTTCAAATTGATACATACCTACTTTTTCTGCAAATCCATCAGAACTTAAAGCTCCAATTAAACCAGTAATTTTTTACCTAATTCTTCTTCTTCTAAAATTAATCTTTCTAAAAATGTTGTTTCCATTATTGTTTTGTTTTTAATGTTAGAATCCTTTCAAATTCTTCTAATTTTGTTTTACTTAATCTACTTTCATTTCCTTTAGCTTTTACTGCTGCAATGAAATGTTCAATCTTTTTTTCTTTTGGTGAGAATATTCCAAAGTTATTTACTTGTAGTTTCCAGGTCTTAGGAGTTATTACATTTGCTCTTATTTCAGACCACATGTGATTAATTACAAATTTAATTAATTCTTCATCTTTACCCATTCTTTCAGCTACCCTTGCAAATATTCCTATTTGTTTTAAATCACTCATAAAAACTTTTAGTTATTTTATCACTTGCTTTAATTTTACATCCGTGATATTTATCCAATTCTTCTAAAAAATCTAAATTTAAATGCTCTTTTAACTCTGCCAGATCATTTACAGTTAGGTATAATTTGATTGGAGATTTATTATGTAGATTTTTAAAATCTTTCAGTAAGTTATCTAAGTAATCAACTATATGTGTTTTCATGTACTTTAAATTCTATTGTTTCTTCATCATCTAAATCGAAAAATAAATCATTTACTTCCATTTCATTTAGAGTGTGTCCTGCTTTTGATATTTGAATACCTCCTTGTATGTAAGTAAGTGCTTCAAAGTATGTTAGTTTTTCTTGCATTTTCTTTTAAAAATTTATTATATTGAGCATCTAATATTTCTTTATCATTTCCCATATTTGCTAATATATTCATTTGATTACCTGTAATCGCTTTTCCTGAATTAACTAATTCTTTCATTTCAGATCTTTCTATAAGAATTCTTTTTCCACCTCCAATTAGACAACTAACTAAGTCAGGAGCATATAATTCAATTTCATCTTCTTCCATTATTTCTTAATATTTATTGAGTAGAGAATGTCAATTGGTAATTCACCCTTCTCTTTTAATTGAGTTTTAATATAACCTTGTAGTTTTTTCAATTGTTCATTAATTGAATACTCTCCATTGACTAAATCATCTTCACTTTTGTAGAATATACCTGCCTTTAAAAGTGGTTTTACTATTCTGGTATGTATATTAGCCATTGTAGTCTTGTATCCTAAAGCATTTAACCTGTCAGATAGTAATTTTCTTTGATAAGATTTAACAGGAGATTTATAATAGTCTCCTGACATTATACAGGCTATACTATCCAATTCAAATTCTGAAAATCTATCTGCTTTTGCTTTGTTAAAATTCCAGGTATGAAAATATAACTTCCAAAAATTGAATTCATCAACTACTCTTTTATATTCAATCTTCATTGTCTTGTTCATATTGCAAAGATATAAAATTATGTATTTTAAACTCTTGAATTAATTATTTAAAATAATTATTTATAAGAGTTATTAGATTATTTTTAAAATTTGTAATATCTGAATCAGACATTATCATCAATCTATTTGAATTATTAAATAAATCTTGAAATTCTGCTACAAAGTTTCCAGAGCATTCTACAGTAACTTCCTCTTCTTTATATTTTATATGAAATATAAATTTTTCTTTAGTATCTAAAAAATTCCAAGTTACTGAAATCCCTGATTTATTCATATTTTTAATAAATCCTTTTTTTTCTATTATTGTTAATATTTGTTGTTTCATTTGTTTTTCTTATTATTATTTTTTACTGTTTTTAAATACCATCCTAAATAGTTTGTATCTGAAACTCCTTCAAAAGGTAATCCTTTATATTTTCCAAATTCATATACTTGTCCTGTTTGATTATGTATTTCTCTTATTATTCTTTTTTCTGGTTTTATATATTCCGGTAAACTTTTTACTATAAATTCATTTATATTTTTACCTTTATGTTCTTTTTTATGACAAATATTACAAAGAGTAACTAAATACTCATCTGTATACTCATAAGGTTCCCTACCTATCACATAAGCTTTGTGATGAACATGTAAATTGCTTGTTGATTTACATTTAGTACATTTGTAATTATCTCTTTTGAGTATTAAATTTCTTCTTTGATACCATTCTTGAGTTTTTAATTTATCTTTATAATTCATTTTTTTTTATTACTTTTTAAGCAGACTATTCCCCTTAGAACTCTGTTCTTTTAAAATTTAGTTACCTAAATCCTATTTTAACCTTTATACTTCAATTAAACTGTACGTTAGTATTTCTACCTACACCCTCATGGAAACCTATTCATCCTGTTAATTCAGGGCACATATTACCTGTGTGCTATGCTCCAACTTTAATTTTATAATTAAGGTCAGTTTTTACAATTGGAGGGGACAACTGATTTTTAGATGACAGAGATTTTAATCTCTCACTATACTTTTACAACCCTCCGTCTACCTCCATAAGTTTCAGAGTCCTTTAACTGTTTTCTTATGGAGAGAAAATCAGAAAAATATATTTCTCTGAATTATTGTATTGCAAATATAATACATTTATTTTGATTTTTTTGAATATTCAAGCGTTTAACAAATATTTAACATTTAAGAGGCTCTAAGTTATTGATTTATAAGGGTTTGTAAAAATTGTCAGAACAAATTTTTATTTTCTAATATGAGGATAACAGGCATTTTTAACAAATATAGGCTAAAAATAGTTAGGCTACCTTATAAACTTTTGTATATGAAATTGATTACTCTTTTTAAAAGTGGTTGGTTTTTCTTAGAGTGATTGTGGTACAAGGGTGTTGTATATTATCTACACTTATGTCGAATTTGTGGAAAATAGTCTACATTAAAAGTATTATATGTCTACCTTTTGTTAATTAGTTGTTAAAATATACCTGGATTTAAAGTGAAAGTTTGATGTATAGAACCTTTTGCTAATTTTTTTTTGAAAATTTTTTGAAAAATTTTTTGTGAGTGTGTCATAGGGAGTAGTACCCCATAACCACCCCCCTACCTAAATTTAACTAAAACACAATACCTATGTCAACTTTAATTGAACAGTACAGAGCAAATCTTAAAGAAGTAAAAACTTCAGTAATTGAAGAAGTAACTTTAAACATCAAGAATGTATTAAAATTCAAAGACGAGAAAAAACTAATTCTTGTTGATGATAAAGGAACTAAATACTTCGTATTTAAAGACAGTATTAATGTTGATAATGTTGATAGAATTCCACAAGCATTTAAATGTGTAGCCACATTTAAACAAAATGGTGAATACATCAACTTAATCAAAGTTAATATAGATCAAGATACACTTGGTAAAAGAGATTTCATAATCACAAACAGATTGGTTGTTGCTTTATAGCAACAACTATCTGACATCTGACATCTATTGTCTCTCTAAAAGATAACAGATGTCAGATCTTTTTATTTCTCTAAATCAACTAAAATGAAAAAAAATATAACAATAATACTAAAAGTACCTAATTTTCATCCATTAGAAAATGCTGATACAGATTTTAAAGAAACTATCAGAAATATTGTAGAATTCCATCAAGTTTCCAGAGGAGATATTGTTGAAATAGATAATACATCTGTTATACTATATAAAAAGAAATTAGTATTTATAAGAGCAATGGTTTATGAGGTTTATGAGTTTATAATAGGTGATAGATTACCTGAATTTGTATCTTATACAACTATGAAAGAATATCAATTTTGATAATCCTTTTTTAAATTGTTTCTCAAACACATTAATCATAACAACTCTGAGTACAACCAAGTGAAAGACAATAATGATCACAGCATCACTTGGTTGTATTAATTTTATAACTCTTTAAATAACAAAACAAATGATTATTACTTATCATAAAGAAATTGGGAAAACAACAAAAGTTGTTAATACCATTCTTCACACAATATTATCTAACGAAGTAAAAGCTTTTATTAAAGAGCATAATGTTGAGCAAGAAAGATATTATTTTTACGATAATGGATTTTATTGGTTCATTTATTTAGATAATGGTGATAGAATAGATATACAATTATAATAGCTTTTAGAGAGTCTGGCTGAGATATTAAACAACCTTTTAAGTCTAAGATATGTGTAGATAAATTGTTGAATTAGTTTAATATCAAAGCTGGACTCTATAAAATAAAACTCTCTCTATGAAAAAAATATACTTTCAAAAGACATCTAATATGATGGATTTTATTCTTTTATGTAAACATAATAAGATAGAGTTCAACATACCAAAGAATACAGGTACACTATTATGTGTAGAAATACCTAATGATATTATCTCATGGCAATTTCTATTGGATAATGGATTTGATGATTAACTAAACTCTGGAGTAGCTAAGGGTTAATCAATTTCTAAAGCTTGAGTTATAATCTCTATGATTGCCTAAGAACTTTCATTTGCTCGTATTATAACTCTTGCTAAGGAAATATTTAAAATTAGTTAAAACAAACAGGAGTGTGTTATTAGCAATGTTAACTAATGTTTGCCCGAGATTTTAATACAAATGTAGTTTTGCTTGGGGTATTTTATTACTGTCAGTTTATTATTGTTTATGTAAAACCCATGAGTGACTGTATTAGTACACTTACTGGTTTTAGATACAAGTATTAAAATATATAGGTATTCAGAATGGAAATAGTAATACCTTCAGAGTTAATGCAACTCTGTAAATATAGTTGATTTTGATTTCAACATTTTTTGTGAGAGTCTGTGTAGGAATACACAGGCTTATTATTCTAATTTATTAGAATGTTTATAAAATTAAACCATTTATGTTTGGGTTTAGAGGGTTAATAATGGGAGAGAGATTACGCTAATAGTCTCTCTTTTTAATGTAATTTATTACATCTTTAATATTTACTGACAAAATAACAGATTATTTACTGACAAATTGTCATATTTATGACTTTATGTCATGTTTTAAGTGTAATTTGTATGACATATTGTCAGGTATGTAACCACCCCACAATATCCAAACATCTAAAAACATCAAAAATCTCAAAAATATCACACAATATATAACACAACAATAAAATGCAAAGATATTATAAACACGTTGCTGAAATAGCTCCTAAACAAGGTTGGATTAAAATATATAAACACATACTTAAAGGAAATAACCCAAAATTCCTTAAATTTGAGTCTAAAGAATTAGTCAAAGAACTACCACTTCAAATAAATATTCCAATGGAAGAATATGAAGTTAGTGTAGAACATTTTGACAATAAAGCCTTTCAAATGGATGATAGATTTTTTACTACAAAAACAACAGCTAAAAGATATAATAAATCTATTTGTGATGAATTATGTGAATTAGCATTGGGTGATTTAAATACTGAACCTATAATAATAGAATCATGAGCAATCTTCAACTTTTAACTAAAAAAGTTTATAAAATAGAATCTTATCTTAGATCTAAAGGATTACCATCAAATACAAGTTATGTAAGTAATATTACAGCAGAATTTCTTAAATCAAAGAATTTACCATATATGAAATATAACCCCAGATATAAGGGATTATTTACAGCAAATATTCAAAATGCATCTTCAATTATAGATAATTTTGATGAATTTAAAACATTTGTGGAACAATATATAGAACAACAATAAAATCACAAAATTATGAAATTACTACTCTTAAAAACATTTATTCCAATCCTATTTATAATAGTATTAGGAATTACATTCTTATTAACATCTATATTAGGCTGTCTTTGGGCACCATATAAAGATATAATTACAGAACCAAATTGGTTTATTATATATTCTATGTTCTTTGGAATATGGTTTAGTGGATATATTTGCAATGAATATTATGAAGAATATATTAAATAATAAAACAGGGCTTGATAGGAATTGACAGCATAAGGGGATGACAGGTTTTGCTCTCAGATGGAAGGTAATAATTTAGGTGGAGATATTACTCCTTAAAAATAAAACACTTTTTAAATGACAATAAGTCAATCAATCAATCAACTTTATTTGTATCTCACAGAAGTAATTCTATTGATGCACTTTGTTCTACAATTGAACAATCAGTAAACAAGTTGGAGTTAATTGCAGCTTAAAATGCAATAAAAGGTTCTACAACCTTAAAATGTAGTGGTGGACAGTTGAGTTTACTCAACCCTATTTTTACATTGGAACTTAAAGTTAGTAAACTTTAGTTAGCCTAAACCTATAAATAAAATTATTATTGAAAATTTGGGATACCCGCCTTCAATGGCGGCATCTCCACTACTAATATAAAAGCTAATATGGTCGAGTGAGATATACACCGAAAGGAGAATATTCAAAAACCTAAGTTAGCTTTTATATTTTTGAAACACTTTATATATAACAAAAATAAAAAACTATATTATGAAAACAAAATCATTTACTTTATTTGGTTATCAAATTGATATTTATAACTTTGGATATGCAACATATATGTATCCTGCTTTTAATGGCAATGCTGAATTTTCAGTAACTAAAAAAGGTTATAAACAATTAATAGCTTATTTAAAAAATTTAATTTGGATAAATAATATTATTTCACAAAATTAAAAATAGCAGGATTAACTTTTCATGTTAGCGATAAATGGACATTTATAGGATTAAAAACAGCTCATCAGTAAATCTAAGACAATTCTATTGTTGACTTAAATCAAAGTTAAGGCTATGCGTGGTCAGTTCACCTTATTACAATAGATTGTTGAGGATATTTTTTAAAATCAATGTATAAACAATTTAAATGGAAATTTATTCCTTTATTATTACTTGCTATTGTGAGTGATTGTTTGTATATTTGTGCTAAAAGCATTTTAAAATAAAACTAGAAAAAATTATTAATAAATAAATCTAAAACTTATGAAGTCAGATTATATCCAGGTAAAGGATAAATTTTACCAAGAATGTCAGGTGGTTATGTTACCTACTGAAAAAGCAAGTGAAATAGCTGTTAATGTAAACAATAATAATATTGTTTTAATGGCTGAATATTTACAAAAACATAGAACTGAAGGGTATCAAAATCAACACTTATATTTTCTCTCTTCAGAAGAGATAAAAGAAAAATCATTATTAAATACCGATGATTACTACTGCATTAAAAATCATTATAACGAATGGTATATTGGCAAATTCAATGGTAAGAGTTTTGATTTTATTAATAATGGAGGTAATTTCGATAGTGATTTATTTATTTGTAAAAAGGTAATAGCTACAACAGATGAATCATTAAGGATTTACTATGCTATTGACTATGACTATGATAAACTATCTACTCACACTAATTTAGAAGTTGGAGATAAATCATTACCAAGATTAAGTGATGATTTCCTAAAAGCTTTTGTTGAAGCTGAAGGAAAGATAACTGAAGTGTTGGTTGAAATTAATACCGAATTTTATGCTGACTCTAAACCATTTGCAACTAAAGCAAGTAGAGATAGTTATGTTCAAGAAACAGGAGCTTCTCATTCATGTTGGACTAAAAACTTAGGAATGAAAGTATCACCAGACAACACAATCTCTATCAAACCCATTCAGGAAGAAAAAACTTCTTGGAATAGAGATGAGGTTATTGAACTACTTAAAAAGCATTCAGATTATATTGATAGTAACATAAATTATGAAGCTATTCTTAGTGCTTGCTGTTCAATACCTACTCCATCTTGGAATGATGATGAATGGATTGAAAAAAATTTATAATTCTAAGGTATTCTTTGTGATAAAGGTTAATCGTTCCTCTACAGACTAAAGTACAAGTAATTGCGAACAATTTATTATGGCGTGATACTATCAATGTAGAGATATAAGGTCAGCGTTAATAAGAAAGTAGAAGTTCACAGAGAATACTGAAGAAATAATAACTGATTAACATTAGGGTTAATAGCCACTACAAGTTAGTAGTAATCAGTAATCTGAAGTAAGAAGTTATAAGTGAAAGATGTTGCCAAACAGTGATATACATCTATAACTTTCTTACTGAAGATAAAATATATGGAACTATTAACTTAATGCTAGAGTATTGCGGCATACAATTCAGACTGCGAGAGTGTCAGTTCAAGTCTGACATAGTTCCCATAACCACTTGTCGTTTAAACAGGTATGGTTCATCTAAGACAATTCTATTGTAAATCCTGAATACCTGAAGCACTACTGGTGTGTAAACTCGTATTAATGATAAGCAGGAATTAAAGGTGTCATAAACTTACAATAGATTGTTGAGGATAAAATAAATCTCCAAAGTGAATAAACCTGATGAAGAGGAGATAGGGTTTAGAATAGAGGATAACTGGGTTGAAAATTACTTGCATTATAGCTTAGTAAGTATTTCATTTGAATAACAGGACACTTGAGCTTAATTAGCTTCCACTCTAGCTTAATTAGCTTCCACTCTATTTATTTTTTAATTAACTAAAACACAAAAAATATGAAAAAGAAATCAAAACAAAAAAGAAAAGGCTTATTCACTAAAGTGTTTAAAGCTTTCAAACAAGATTCTTTACAATTTAAAGAATTTATTGGATTTACAGCAATAATTGAATTAGATAAAATGTTTAGAATATGGAACTAATTTGGAAATCATCTAGTGGAAAACAAAAGTTATCCAAGATGTGTACCGCACACTTACAAAATGCTATTGATTTTATATCAAATAATCATAAACCAAAAGATTTAATTTATACAGTTAGAGCTGAGGTTTGGGTTAAAAGCATGAGTATTACAATTGCAGACAGACATTTAAAACAAATTGAAAATAGAATGTCTGAATTACGATTACAAAATCAATTACTTAAAAAAGAATTTGATGAGCTTGAATTGATGAAACAAAATATTACTGAATTAAAATCAAAATTATGAATGATTTATTTGAAATTATAACATTTCCTGATATACAAGATTTAATGGAATTAAAAGGATTTGAAGAAAATAGTTCACTGTTAAATGATGAACCATTATTATCAGAATATGGAAGTAGTTCATATTTTGTAAGAAAATCCTGGTTAGAATCACAATTTAAATAAGTAAATTATGAAAATAGATTTAAAAACATACACACTACCACTTTTAATAGTGTTTTTATCAGCATTATTAGCCAATTCTAAAGAAATAACAGTTAAAAAATTAGTTATTCCTACAGATAATGGTTTAATTTATCGAGATACATTATTAAATATAGTTGTATTAAATAATACTTCAGTATCTATTAATGGTAAAATTATCTATAATCTTAAAAAAGAAGTTTCATTTTCTGAAGAAGATTATATTGTTTATGAATTATATGAAAGTAAAAATGAAAAATTTCATTTGTGTTTTGATATAAATCCTGATAATTCTAAAATTATACAGGTTATATTATTTTCTAACAATAAATATTATTGTTTACGATAAATTTCTCGTGATTTTCCTCTTTTTAAAAGACAATGTCTGAGTTTTGTGGGAGCTAACAAAACTACTATTTTAAATTACATGAAATGAAAACATTAATAACATTAATAATTATTCTTACTATTATAGTAATTTTAACTTTATGGATAAGAATTAAAAGAGAATTACATTTAAATCCTAAAGAATATTTATATTTCAAACCAAATTTCTCACCAAGCACTCATTCAGATGAAGAATTTGAAGGTGATGTGCATAAATAACAAAATATGAAAAATCAACCTTATATCAAACAATTTGACACAACTGGAGAATTATTAAATCCTATAGTAGGAAAATATGAATCCAAAACATTTTTAGGTACACAAAAAATAACCGATGAATTTAATCAGGTTAGATATGTACCTGTTTATCTTCCAAACAGAAGAGAAAGAAGAGATAAATCATTTACTAAGAATGAACTTGTATTTAAACTTAAAGAAAGTTATTTAAAACAAGTTAAAAAAGCATTTGCAAATGGTTTTGAAAATCTTGAAAGAACTATTAATAATATTAAATCAACATTAGAGAATTATAAAAAAGCATTTTTTAATAGTTCTTTGTATGTAAAAGCAATATGAATTCACAAGGCAGAATCCTTCTGACTGTATATACAGAGGAAGGCTTTCACTCAAGAGTGGAAGGAATTGGTTTTGATAAAAAAAGACCAAAAGGTAATTATGAAATGGAAGGAGGAATCTTTCGTGGAAGAATACCTTCTCAAAGAGATTATATATCTCATTCAAAATCAAAGATCAGAACACAAATTTTACCGGAAAAAACTGTTGAGTATTTTCAAAGCATTGATTCTAAACCTACAAAATATTGTAAGGAGAGAAATGAATGGTTGAAAATGAAACCGGCTCAAAGATTATTTTATAATCTACAGCAATTAGCTGAAGGTAAAAGATTTGAGTATTCTATCTTTGAGTAAATATATGTATAAAGGAGTAGTGTAATGCTACTCCTATTTTTAATTTTAAATAATTATTATATGAAAAATATAAAAGATTATATAGGAAAAAAACAAGTTGCTATATACTGTTCAACTCAAAATGAATGGGAAAGTATAGCTAAGCTTCTAAATAGAAATATTTCAATGGGCTATCCTGGAATGGGAGATTGTTTTGTTATTAAAGTAAATGGTAATCATACTAATGATAAATCTGTTTTGGAGAGACAAAATTATACAATTTACCCAGCATCTGATTTTTTAGAAGATGATATTCTTGAACAATGTAAAAAGAAATATCCTATAGGTACTAAATATAAATGTGCTTTATATAATGATAATGAAGAAGTTAAAACTGATTTTAAAACCTATGATAAAGGTACTACAATTACTGATGGTTCTGGAGGTTATGTTTGTTATAAAGGTAAATTTGCTGAGATTATTGAAGAACCTAAATTTGAAGTAGGTAAATGGTATAAATATAGTTATAAAAATAATCATTATTTTAAACCTGCTGTATCCGGAGTTATAGGTGAAAACATTAAAACATTAGAAGAAATTCATACAGGAATTTATAAAAACACTACTAATACGTGGTTTTCTAAAGATGAAACTAAATTAGCAGATTTATCAGAAATACAACAATATTTACCTAATGGACATTTAGATAAAATCATTATTCCTGAATATGTTGAATTATTACCTGGTTTTGATACTCCTTTAAATGGTAAAATTTTTAGTACTAAAGGACCTCAACCAAAAGAATGGAAGTATTCTTCATGGGAACAAATTATAAATATTTCTTTTAAACAATATTTTAAACCATCAACTAAAGAAGCTTATGAAGCTCAATTTGTTAAAGAATTAGAAAAACAATGGATTCCTCAAGCAGGAGATTGGGCTTATAGACTTGATGAAGGTAATTCAAGTAATAAAGTTACTAAAGGTAAAGTTTATTTAGTTTTAGAGGGTTCTAGTGCAAAAGAGTTAAGAATTATTGATGATTCAGGAAATAAATATAATTTTGATACTTATAGATTTAGAAAAGCATTACCAAGTGAAATACCAAAACAATCTTATGTAAAATGTATTAGTACTAAATCAACAGAATTTACATTAAATAAAATCTATAAAGTTGAATCTGATAGTATTAGAACTAATACAGGATATTTATGTAGGGATAATATTAGAAATAATTTATCTAATTATTATAGTTGTAGTTTTGAATATTCAACTGAACAAGAGTATTTAATACAACAAGGTAAACAAGTTCATGAGAAAGTAGTATCTAATATTCAAGTAGGAAAATCTTATCCTATTATTGATGAATTACCAAATACAATCGGTATTATTAATTATTTTGGAGGTATTAATTTTTATGAAGATTTATTTTCAACAGGAAATAAAGTAATTAAAAAAGAAACTTTAACAGAATTGGAACTTCCTACGCCAATTAAAGTAATCAAAAGAGAGGAAAATTATTATTAAACAAATTAAATTATTAAAAAATGAGTGAAACAACAACAGAGCCTACTGGATTAGTAGCAAGAATTATGAAATTCTTAAAATTAGATGAAGCCGGAAAACTGCAAGGATTTTTTGACAAACAAATTAAGGTTTTAAAAAGAGAAATTGAAACCTACAATCAGGCAATTAAAAATTCTAAGTACAATTCTGAAAGAACAATGGATTCTCTAAGAGAAAAATTAGAAGATGCTACACAAGAAGTGGAAGATGCTTATGCAGATGTTAAACCGGAAAGCATTGAAACTAATGCAAAACAGGATGAATTCGCAAAAATTTATTGGGATAAAGTTTCCAGAGCTGAAGAAAAAGTAGAAAGTATTAAAGAACAGATTAAATCTGAAGGTGAAAATCTTGAAGAATTAGTAAAATCTTACGAAGATCAAATTGCTGAAAGACAACATCGTATTGATAAAATTTCTTAATTATGAAAGAGTATCATATAACATTTATCAGTAAAGATACTAATATATCAACAGGTAAGAAATATCATGCTGATAATGCTATTAGTGCTTTAATACAATTTGAAGAAGAATTTCCTGAAGCTATATTTTTATATATAGCATCAGAAGAAATGTTTAATTACAAATATTAAATCTATAATAAAGGACACATTATAGAGGTTTTGTAAGGTTTTGAACATTTGCTTGATTTTAGTATAGGTTAGCGGAGTCCGGCTAACTTTATTTTTTAATTTAGGTAGAGATATAACTCTTTAAAATAAACACAAATTTAATCAAATCAGCTTAAGAGTATGTATTAATACATATGAAAGTTGGAGTTAGCTATAGCTTGACAAAAGAAATATAGTGCAAAATCCTAAATTTATGCCTATTATGAAGAAATTTGTAATAGGCTATTTTAAAATTAATTATAAATAAAAATGATAGAGTTAAAAGATAAAAACGGAATACAAATTTTACATGATGATGTAGTTTATGATAATAAAGATTATTACAGAGTTTGTGATAAAAAAAATGAACTATATTTATTGAGTTGTACTAATGGATATATTCATAATATTACACAGGAAATTATGAATGATTTTTTAAGAATAGGAACTTACTTAGAAAATAAACATCTTTTTGAATGTGATTAAATTTCTAACTCCATTATATAAGTTCTTTAACATGTTTAATTAAAACCAGGAAGGCAACCTTAAAATGCTGTTAATTAATTAAATATACCGTCAGTAAAGACATTAAAATCAGGTTTCAAATTAGTGAACTATCACCTTGAGGATGAAGTAGCAATAGTATTTTTTAGAAATAAATTTAGAATAAAATGGCAAAGAACATTAAAGAGACATTTGCAACTCAGTTAGCAAACGGTAAAGTAGTAATTACAGACATCTTGGATACAAATAATCCGGATCAAAAAAGAATTGAAGTAGCTCAATTAGTAAAAGGTGATGCACCTAACTTGATTGGAATTCTTCAAAAACAAAATCAGGGTTCTGTATTGGTAGCATGGATGCCGGTATTAACTACAATGGTAGCTGAAAAAGGATTTAAAGTTGGTGGACATTTGGATACATTCTTAGCAAAAGAATTAGGTGGTGCATCTACTAACATTCAAGTTGAAGAAAGTACTACTCCATTTACTTGGATGGATGGAACTTCAATTCGTGTTAACAGAAATGCGAAAATGAATAAATCCGGTGCTGAAGGTAAATATTTGGTGGTTGATGGAGATTATATCTTCAGACAAACATCTTTAGTATCAGGACCACCTGCAAATGTTAAAGTACAACATGATGCTATGATTGATGAAGCTCCTAATTATGATGTAATTGAAGCTACATTACAAGCAAGTGCTGGTGTTTCAATAGCAAATTAATAAATAAAGTTATGAAATGATCATTATAAACAATTAGGACTTTATAGGCTTGTAGGGTAGAAATACTCTACAAGTCTTTTTTTTATTTTAAATTAGTAAATTACGTGAATGAAAATTAAGTTAAGTGACTGCGAAGTTAATCCGAAGAAGATAGAGGCAATAGAGAATTATTGCAAAAAAAACAACAAATTATTAGCATTAAGAGATATGAAAGACAGAATATTAGCTGTTGGATTATCAATTAAAGCTTTACAAACATCAAAATCCAAAGAGGGTTTCAATCATTATAATGTAATTTATAAAGATACACCTGTATGCAAAATTGCTACAGATAAATATATGAATGAAGCTAAAATTGAACAATTAAAAGAAAAAAATTTTATAGAATCCTATCCTATTTATGATGTATATATTTGTGTATATGAAGGAATAGTAGATGTGGAATCTAAAATAGAGCAATATTGGTATAATTGTTATACCTACTATAGAAAAAATGAAGACAGATTTTCTATAAATGATTTGATAAACAGAAGTGTACATGGAAACAGAAATAAAAAAGCTGTACAATATAAATAAGCTTTTTAAAGCTATACCTATTAAAAATAGAGATGTATTACTTTATTTAGACTGGATGAATGAGGATACTTATGTAGGTAAAGGTAAAATACTTGAGATATTAGAATCTAAACCTATTATTTTTGTAGATAATCCTTTAATTAAAAATACTTCTATATATTTTGTACCTAAAATGTGTTTATGTGAAATTAAAAAATCAGATAAATATTTTAAAGGTGAGAGAAGACAATTTATAATTCCTTTTAGAGTATCGCAGAAAGCAGGTAAAGAGATATTATTATTAGAAGAAAAGAGATTTAATAATACTTCAAATAATTTTAACAATAATGCTATTAAAACAGTTATGGATCATAATAATTATTTAGTAGATAGTGTTGAAGAAGTTGCTTTTAGTATAGAAATACTTAAAATCCATCAGAATAGAGTTATAACTTCTGAAGAAACAGTTGTAATCAGAGAAAGATTATTAGCTAATCAGAAATTAAGACAACAGAATATTAATAGAATGTTTGATAAATTATATCCTGAAAAAGCTAAACGTCTTAGGAAATTAAAAAAAAGAGAGAAAGATGTATAGAACAAAAGAAGATATTTATATAGAATTTAAAGAAAAATATGAAACTAATTTAAAAATTTATAAAAAAGCTTTAAGAGATTATAAAATATCTTCTATACCTTTAATTGGTTATTTATATAGAAAATTTTTTAACATTTATACAGAAGATGGTTTATGTGCTTATTTTAAATTTACACTTAATAAAAAATTTGAAGATTTTGAAGAATTTACAGCTCCTTTAACAAGATATGAAGAGGACGAAGAATTTTATTATAAACCAGGAGATTTAAAACCAAGAATTTATCTTATAGAACAAGCAATATTAAGTGTGAAATATTCTATAGAAAACTTAAATCAATATTATGAGAGAATTAGATAAATATGAAAAAAAGTATAAGTCTTTTCTCAAAATGCAAAGAAGACTTGATGAAATTGAAGATGAATTAAGAAAACTTCCTTTAAGAGAATTAAAAGAACCTTATCAAAAAGGTTGGAATATTTCTATTAGGCTTAGAGATGATATTTCAAGAAGAGAAGATGCTCATATAATTCAACAAATAGTAGATTTAGGTTGGCATAAAGAAAATTATACTACTGATATTGAAGCCGTTAAAGCTGTTAGAAAAGGATTAAAATCTTATATTTGCACAAAATATAAAGAGCCTGTATCAATAAGTTTATTTCCTCTTAGAAAAGATTTAACAGAAGAACAATATAATAATTTACCAGAAAAAGTTAAATTAAATTTTAGATTAGATAATTTTACTGAAAGATATTTAAAATACAATAGAAAATATTATTATTGTCACTTACCAAATTATTACACAGAATTAAAAGTTAGACCTAATATAATCACTCATGAAAGACTTAAAGGTGGTGAATTAGAAAGTGAAAAAGATTTTCTTAGGGGAAAGTTACAAGAATTCTATAGAATTTATTATTATGGATATAAAAGAATTAATTTAAAATCAGAAAGAAGAATTGTTAGAGATGAAATACAGAAATTTAAAAAAGGAGAAAATGAAGACATTTTTCTCAGTAAAAAACAAGAATATAATTATTACTAATGAAATTAATATACGACTGTGAAATATTTTATAATCTATCATTTTTTGGATTTAAAAACTTTGAAACTAAAGAAACATTTTCATTTGAAATATCAGAATATGTAAATCAATCGAAAGAATTTTATGAATTTTTAAGTAAATTGGATGCTAAAAATACATTCTTTATTTCATTTAATGGGATTGATTATGATAATTTAGTTACTAATTATTTTTATAAGCAATATAGATATTTTGTTCAACAAAATATGACTGCATTAGATATATGTCTTGCATTAAAACAATTTTCAGATCATGTAATTCAATGTCAGGATAGTCATAATGATGTAACCATTAAAAAATATAAATATCATAATAAATGGATTGATATTGATTTATTTAGATATTGGTCTAAAATGACAAGACAAAATAGAAAAATATCACTTAAAGGTTTAGGTATTCAATTAAATCATGATAGAGTTCAGGAATTACCATATGATTTTAACAAGTTATTAACAGAAAATGAAATCGAAATTGTTAAAGATTATAATCTTAATAATGATTTAGTTATTACTGATAAACTTTGTGAAAAAATGAAATATCAAATTATTCAAAGACAAGATGCAAATACTAAATATGGTTTTAATTGCTGGTCTTGGGATAGAGTTAAATTAGGATTACAAATTCTTCTTTATGAATATTGTAAAGAATTCAATATTGAGAAAGAAAATATAATGGGTTTAAGAGGTAAATTTGAACCTATTAAAATTGAAAGATTGCTTTCTTATAAAATAAACTTTAAAGAAACTGAAGAAAAAATATATCAGAAAGTTGAAGATGGAAAAATTGTTTATTATTGTAATAGTTTTTACACTCTTTACAACCATTTAAAAAATAGAATTGTTTCTACTACTGATGAATTGGCTTATTCTGTTATTATAAAAGGAGTTAAATATGATATTCAAAGCGGAGGTTTACATAGTTTTCATAATCCGGAAATAATTGAACCTAATTTAGATGAAGTAGAATACGTTGATGCTGACGTAAGTTCTTATTATCCTACTTTGGGAGCTGAATATGGTTTTGTTCCTTCACATTTGCCGGGATTGGATAAAGTAATTAAACGAATTAAAAATCAAAGATTACAATATAAAAAAGAAGGTAAAATAGCTGATGCTGAATTATATAAACTTGCATTAAATGGAGGATATTATGGTAATTTAAATAGTAATTATACTCCTATGTATGATCCTAAACAATTATTATCAGTAACTCTTAATGGACAATTATTTCTTTTAATGTTTTGTGAAAAAATGATTGATGTAGGAATACAGGTTGATAGTTGTAACACTGATGGAGTAACTTGTATAATTCCTAAAAATTTAACAAATAAGTATAATGAAATTTGTAAATGGTGGGAACAATTAACTTTAATGCAATTAGAATATGATGGTTTTAAAAAAGTTATAAGAGGTAATATAAATAACTATCTTGCTATTAAATTAAAACTAACAGATAAAAAAGAATTTGAAGTTAAAGAAAAAGGTATTTGGTTTTTAACTAATCCTGAATTAGGATTAAGTGTTAATGCTCTTATTATAGCAAAATCACTTCAATTATATTATACAAAAAAAATTTTAATTGAAGAAAGTATTAATAATCCTGAAAAATATGGTTTTACAATATTTGATTATTGTTATTCAAATAAAATTTCAAAGGATTATGAAGTATATTGGAATAATATTAAGCAACAAAACTTAAATAGATTTTATATTGGTGGTAGAACTTCTCCTTATTTATATAAGAAAAAGAAAACTAAAACTACTATGGAAAATGTACTTAAAGGCTTTGGAGTAGAATTGTATAATAATCATATTGAAAAACCTTTTAAAGAATATGGCGTAAATACTCAATATTATATTAGTAAAACAAGAGAAATTCTTTTTGAATTAGAACCCAATCAAGTAAATTTATTTGAATAAAAATTAAAAATATGAAAATAGGATATGTAGAAAATAAAAATGGAAAATTATTTAGTTTTTCAGTTCATGATTATAAAGATGATGAAGATAATGAAGGTAATTATATAATGATTGATGGCGGTTTTGATTATTACAGATACTCAGGAGATTTAAAAGAAGATGAAATTAAGAATTTAATGTCTGATATTCGAGAAACTTTTACTTGGGGGCAAAATTATGATGAAAATAATGTTAGATTACTTGAAACAAAATATGTGTTATTAAAAGATTTAACTACTTCACATATTAGTGGAATATTAAGATATTTTACTGAAAGATTACAAATAGGTAGTATTTTAGATAAACAATGGATAGCTATTCATCTTATATTTTTATATGAATTAGAAAATAGATTAAAACAATAATTATGGAAGTAATAATAGGAATGTTTGGAATAATACTACTTTTAATAGTAATATTTCTTATTAAATTTAAAATAAAATTTGATGTAATACATACATTACAAGAAAGACATTATGTAATTTGGTATACTGCAAGTAAGTATCATGAAAGAGAATATATGTTATTATTCACAACTTATAAATAATCATAATGAAAAAGAAGTCAATATATTTAAAACTACAAGAAGGCTTAGAAATAATTGTACAAGGTGATTATTGTCCACCTGAAGATGAAACAAACTTTGGAGGACAATTTGATGTTACTAAAATAGATATAGTAGAGGGTACATTAATTGATTATACTAATTACATTGAAAATTTAATGTATCAAGTACCTACGCTTATATTGACAGATCATTTTTCAGAATTAGCTTTGATAAAAATAAATGAGTATGTTTGAAAATATAAGAAGAATATTACCAATAGTTTATCTTAAAGAAAGACAAAACATGAAGTTTATTGATGAATTAATAGCTGAAGATGTAATTCCTATAGGTTGTATTGTTACAGGTGTAAAGAGTTATTATAAAGATAAGGAAATACATGAAGATTTATTACCTTGTATTGTTTACAAAGAAAATTATAAAGCATGAAAATATATATTGAAGAAGAATTAGCAAAAGTTGAAGAAGAAATGATTCAACATTTTAAAGATTATAATATTGAAGAGTCTTATGAATCTATTTATTTATCAGAAAAAGATTATTTTCCAAAAAATGATATTATAGAATATGATGAAGAATTTTCTAAATGGTTTTATTATTTTCAAGGTCAATATCATAAATTACAAGATATTTTAAAATTTTTAAATGGATAAAAGAGATATACTTCATGATGAAGGATTAGGGTATTTTGAACAACATAACTTTAAAACATTATTTAAACTTCCTACAGGTACTGGTAAATCAGTACTTACTATCAAAATTCTAAATAAATACTCAGGTAAATATCTCTTAGTAACTCCTACTATTGTACTTCATAAAGTAGATTGGAAGAATGAATTTATTAAGTTTAATAGTTTAGATTTATATAATAAATTAGATAAATGTTGTTATGTAAGTTTACATAAATACAACATGGCTAATTATGATGGAATCATCTTAGATGAAGCTCATCATTTTTCACCTAAACAATGGTATGAATTTATTAAATATTTACCTATTCTTGAAAATAAGAAAATTATATGTCTTACAGCAACTCCAGGTAAATTTGGATTTACTAAAAGAACATTACATACTCTTATTAAAGGTAATGTATTTGAATATGGAGTAGAAGAAGCTGTAGATAATGAATTAGTTAATGATTTTCGTATTCATATAATTTATAATACTCTTGATAGCATTACTAAGAATTCTAAAGCAGGATCTAAAGATAAACCTTTTTTAACTACTGAAAAATCTAACTATGACTATTTGACAAAAACTATTGATGGATTAAAAGAAGAAATGGAAACTACTGCTGGTAAAGTTAAACATCTTCAAAGGTATCAAATGTTAATTAGAAAAAGAGCTAAATTACTTTATGATTTGGAGTCAAAAGTTAATTTGGTGTTAAAGTTCTTAAAGAATTTGGATAGTAGTAAGAAAAGACTTATCTTTGCACGTACTATTGAAGTAGCTGAAAGACTTGAACCTCATTCTATTCATAGTAAATCTAAAATTGATTGGTTAACCGAATTTAGATTAGGTAAAATTAATAGTGCTTCTTCAGTAGATATGCTTCTTGAAGGTGTTAATTTACCAGGTACTGAAATAGGAGTGATTACAAGTCCTTATGCTGAAAGAAAGTTTATACAGAGTTTAGGACGTATTCTTAGAAATGATTTAAATGTAATTTCACATTACTACATATTTTGTACTAAAGATACAGTGGAAGAAAATTGGTTAAATGAAAGTTTAGTTGATATTAACAAAGAAAAAATAATTTATGAAAATTAAAATAATAAACAGTAAATACTTTACTTGGTACAGAAGATGGTTTTTAAACAAGATTAAAAAAGAAATAAGGTTATATAATTATTGTTGTAGTGTAAAATCAATATTCTTTTTTTGTTGTTGGAAAGATTTAAAAGAAGTTCAAGAAAATTTAGAATCTAATTGTATTAGAAAAGAAATTAAATTAACTGATAGATTAGATTGTAATCATGTATGGTTTAGAGATGAGTATTTAAGATTAGTTTTTTTACAAGAATGTATAAATAAAACTTATGTTTAGCAGAGAACAAATAAATGATTATACAGATTGGATAGTTAAAAACTTTCAACCAAGATTTCCTAATAAAGGTGAGTGGTTAAAAATAGGAGATAAAACTTGTAAAATATATTTTACGAGAGAATTACTTGAATTATTTGAAAATGATATATGATTCAATACCTGATAATGTGATTATAGAATTATTATTTAATCCTCTAAGTATAGATATAGAGTTTCATTTAATAAATCTCTATAATCACATTCAAAAGTTACCTTTAATTAAACATGTTAATCAATTAATAAGGTTTAGACAGTATATTGCTTTATATGAAAGATTAAGTTTAGAAAATATTCCTGAAAAATATCCTAAACCTTATTATAATATTGAAGAAGTAAAACAAGTGATTAAAATGCATTATAATATGTGTGAAATTAGAAAGAATGATAGAATAATTGCTATTAGAATTAATAAAAATTTAATAAATGTTAGTTAAACCAAATTATAAAAAACATATTACAGATGAAGTTGTTAATTGGGATAGTTGGTTATTAGAATATGAAAATAATCTTAAAGGATTAGGATACAGAAAATATATTCAAAATCATAAACATGAAGATTTTTGTTATTGGAAAACTTTTAAAGATGGAGAAAATAAAATATATCAAGTTGGAGTTTTATTTTATGATTTTAGAAAATATCCTAAACAAACTCATGATACTTTTAGAATTAGTGTTATGTATGAATGTATGATTTTATGTAATGATAGAATAGATATGACTGTTAGCAAAGATATTGACTTACCTTTATTTGAGTTAATGTCAGAATCTTTCTATAGGTCAATGAAAAAATATAAATAAAGTAAGTGTTATTAAATGAAGAATTAATAAAAACATTAGAAAATAATGAATTAGATGTTGGTTTATATTTGACTTTATTATTTGCAATTGAACAAAAGTTACCTATAAGTTCTTTTTTCATGCAATATGTAAATGAAATTAAAATACTAAGAAATTTAAACATTATTGAATTTGATGAAGTAAATGAAGGTTTATTTAAATTGAAACCTCCAAACAGTCTTTGGTCCAATACTTTAAATACTATGAAAATTATACTTGACAATAAAGGTAAAACTAAAATTGCAAAAAGTAATCTTGAAAAAGTAGCAAAAGTAGAAATAGTAGATTGGATAGATGATTGGTTAGCTTTATTTCCAAAAGGATTTAGTAAAATTTTAGGTTATGATATTCATGGTAATAAAAGTGAATGTATTAATAGAATGTCTAAGTTTAGAAGAGATAATTTTGACAAATATAATAAAGAAACAATAATTAAAGCTACTAAATTATACTTGAAAGAACAAGAAAAAAACAAATGGTCTTTTACTAAAAAAAATGTAAAATTTATTTATGATGAAAATGGAAGTATGTTAGAAAATTATTGTGAAAAAATTATAGATAGAGATTATGAAGAAGAAGATTTAAATTTAAATGGTTCTTCAGGAAGTACAATTAAACATTGGTAATGGATAAAGAATGGTATTTTAAAGAATCTGAAAAAAGAGAAACTACAAAAGATGAGATTAAATATGCTGAGAGTGTAGTTAAAAAATGGGAAAAAATATTACAAGATAGTAGTAAGTATAAAAGTTATTCCTTTTATCAATTTAAAGCCCACGCTTTAGTTCAAATAGATGATGATATAAATACAGCTATTCATTGGGAATTTAGTGAAGCCCAACCATCAACAGAGCAAGTTTTAAGTTTGTGTAGGGTTAGGAAGGTAATAGAAAATTTAAAAGAAAATTAATGAATCAACATTTTAATGATTTTTTAATAGACTTTGATGTAGGTCTAAGTGGAAATGCAATTAATATTCCATTTGTAAGGCATCCTTGCACAGATGAACTATCTAAAATAGGTAGAGCTATAAATATATCTAAAGGTATTTATGCACTTGTAGGTGGTATGCCTGGTAGTGGTAAAACCGGTTTTGTAGATACATTATATGTACTTACATTATTTATGTGGTTTTGGAGAAATAGAGAAACTACAGATATAAAACCCTATTGGATATATAGAACAATGGAAAGATCTATTAAACATAAAATTGCTAAATGGACTTGCTGGATGTTATATGTAGAATATGGAATTATAATGGATGTTCCTACTATTTTACAATGGTCTAATAAAAAAAGAGATCTTACCGAAGAAGAAAAAGTCATAATTAAAGGTTATGATAAGTTCTTTGATAAATTATTTCAATATTTAGATATTAAACAGGGTGCAGAAAATCCTACTGGCGTATATAAATATGCAAGAAGAATTGCGTATGACAAAGGTAGTTGGATAACTTCTGGCGATAAAGGTTTATTTATTAATAATGTAAAAAAAGCCGATTTTAATCCTGATGTATATGAAGAAGTTTCCGGAGGACTTAAAAAACTTTATATTGACATAGAATTATATGGAAAAACATATAGAATTTTTGAGTATGATGTTAAATATATAGCAAAAGACTTAAATGAAATAGTATTTCATATAACTGACCATGTTGGTAAATTGGAAGCAGAAAGAGATTATAATGAAAAACAAATATTAGATAAACATTATCAATATAATGGTGAATTAAGAGATATTTGTGCTTGGAATCCTATAGATATAGTTCAATTAAATAGAGGTATTGAAAATCAAAGTAGAGGTAGAAGTTTAGTTAAAGGTGCTAAAGATATTGATTTAAGAATAACTAATCAAGATTTTAAAGGCTCTGGAAATGGCTTTGAGAATGCTGACTTAGTATTAGGTTTGTTAAATCCTTATAAATTAGACGAACATAATTATGGAGGTTATAAAATACCGGAATTTATATCTGATAATGGTGAAAATAGATTTAGAAGCATTACGATAGTAAAAAACTCTTATGGTGTAGATGATGTATCCGTAGGATATTTATTTTTAGGTGAAAATTCATTTGTCACAGAATTACCAACATCAAAAGAAATGAATAGAGATAATTCTTATGAAGCTTATAGAAATGCTTCAAGAGAATTGTTATTGAATTAGAAAAACAAATATGACAAAAATTAGATCAATTTGTGTTGATACTTTAACAGGTATTCAACAAGAGGAATATATGAGTTCTAAAAAAAAAGCCGGTCATGATGACTGGATGGATTTTGGAAAAGATATTTATTCTTTTATGACAGAATTACAAAACTTAGGTTTTGAAGTAGTATTAATACTTGGAGAACCTGGTACAGGTAAATCTTCTGGTATGAGAACTTTAAAACCAAATACTAATGTTTGGTATAATGCTGATAATAAAAATCCTGTATGGGTTGGAGGTACACAAGAATATGGTAAAAAAACAAGTCCAAGACCTAATTTTCATGTAATACCTAAATCTTATCAAGAAGTTATAGAGCATGTAAAAGCAGGTATAAAAGCAGGTATGTTTGAAGATGAAAGAGTTGCTTTTGTCACAGGACATACCGAGACTTATAAAGTAGGTTCTGAAACTAAAGAAAGATTAAAAACTCTTGGTAGAATTGCTACAAAAATGCAATTAGAAGGTAAGATGGAAACTGTATTATATTCAAGAGTAGAAATGGAAGGTAGTAAACCTAATTTCTTGTTAGAAACTCAGAATAATGGAAGTAATACAGCAAGAAGTCATCAAAATATGTTTGAGGGAAAAATTCCAAATGATTACAATTTGATTTTGGAGAAACTACTTGAATATTAATAAATAATTAAATAAAAAAAAATGAACTTTAGTTACGGAATTCCTCTCAAAAGAGAGAAAAAAACAGAGAAATATGATTTTCCTGTTTTAACAATGCAAAAAGAACCTGGATTTAAGGGTGCAAGAAGATTTCTGCTGAATAAATCAGCAATGGAATTATTAGGAATAACTCATGATACACATGAAACTGTATCAATTGGTTTTCCATTAAACAATGATGGTAAATTTGTAATTGGTAGAACTACTGAGAATACAAATGTACCTGAAAAATTCAAATATAGTGTACATAAAACTGAAAATAGTTTTTCAAATGGACAATTATATGAAGCAATTAAAAAAGAATTAAATTTAGATCTTACAGAAGATGTAGAATTTATTATCAATGAAGATAATAGTTTACATATTTTAGGTAAAGACAATCTAAATGCAATAAGTTTTAAAGAAACAGAACAAGAAGAAGTAGATTCTAATCAATTAGAAATAGCTTACGTAAATAAATAAAAATAAATTATGTTAACAGGAGCAGGACAAAAAAAGAGTACTTTTAAAGCACCAATTACAGGATTAGCTGTAGTAAAACCATTATTTGTAAATCCTACAAATGAAGATTATAAAAGATTAACCGGAAAAGATTTACCATATACTTTAGAGTATGTAATTAAGGAAAATTCCAATATAAATAATAGAGAAGAATTTCCAGTTAGAGTTTTAGTACATCAGTTAGAAAAAGATGTATTTGAATTTGTAAACTTCAATATAGGTAATATAGAAGATGTAGCACAAACAGGTTCTAAAAGATTTATGGATAGTAAAGGTAATATGACTTGGTCTAAATCACTTGAAACTATTCAGGAAAATCCAAATATGGCTTGGTTTGATAGTTCAAATGCAAGAGAATTATATGTTGGTGAATATGAACTTTATTCTTGGATTCAGAAGTTAGTATCTTATGATACAAGAGCAGAAGGAGCTAATTTTAAAGATGAAATGGTTAATGCTGGAATTACTTCAGGTAATCTGTTTAATGGAACTACAAGTGGTTTACAAAAGCTTATTGACTGGTCTAATAAACAAGGATATGCTGTAGGTATGTTATTCTATGTAGATGAAAAAATTAAGGATGGAAATACTAATTATAATCAAAAATTAGCTTCTTATCCGGTAGAATTATTTTTCTATACAGATGAAAAAGATGGAGTAAGAACTATTAGTAATTATTCTTATAAAGCTATGGAGAAATTGATTAAAGGTGATGAATCTAAAGGTCAAAAACCAGTAACTATTAAGGGTTTATATACTTATAAATTACAAGATTTTGATAAAGAAACGTCTTTAGGTGGTGAACCTACTACCACAATAGCTAATTCGGTTAGTACAGGAGCTACAGCAAGTTCAAAATGGGTTTAGTATATGCTAATAATGCCTTAAAAAAGTTAAGAGCTTTTAGAGCTACTCAGTTATGGCATGAAAATAATTTTAAATATTTAGGAATACCTATTCCTGAAAAATACAAAAATAAGTAAACTAAAACAGGTAAATGGAATTTAATTTACCAAAAAAAAGAGAATTACTTACTGTAGAAAATGTATTTAGTTTAGTTACAGAATTAGAAATATTCAGACATTTTATAGGACATGAATTTGTGGTTGGAAAAGTTTTTTTATCTCCACTAAGACAAGAAAAAAGAGCTTCATTTGGTATTTATCCTACTCAGGATGCAAAATATAAATATCATTGTAAAGACTTTAATGGTTTTAATGGAAATGTAATGAGCTTTGTGTGTGAGATGTATAAAAGATCATTTGATTTATTATTTGCATTATATACAATTAATAAAGAAATGAATCTTAATTTAGATGACATAACTGTATCTAAATCCTTAAAAATGAAAGGTATTTCTAATTCTAATACTATTATTAGATATGAGAATTATCAAAAAGAAATAACAAAATCTGAAGTAGAGTTTAGAATAGTGAAGAGAGATTTTCAAAAGTATGATAAAGACTTTTGGAGTAAAGGCTGTATTCAAAAATCTACTTTAGATTTCTTCAATGTGTATGCAACAGAAGAAGTATGGATGAATAAAGGAGAGGGTTGGAGTAAAGTCTGGGTTAATACCAGGCTTAATCCAATTTACTCATATTATTTTAACCATACCAATCACTTTAAGCATTATAGACCTTATGAAGTTGCAAATTCTAAAGGTGATATATGGAAGTGGTTGAGTAATTGCAATATAGATGATATTCAAGGTTATCACCAACTGCCTTTGAAAGGAAATACCTTAATCCTCACTAAATCATTAAAAGATGTAATGACACTTTATGAACTTGGATTTAATGCTATTTCCTTTCACGCAGAAGGTGTTAATGTACCTAAAGAAAGAATGGAAGAATTACTTAGTAGATTTACTAATGTAATTTGTTATTATGATAATGATGAAGCAGGTAAGTTGAATTCTCATAAGATAACTAAAGGTTATAATATAAGACATTTTAATAATCCAGATGGATTAAAAGAGAAAGATGCTTTTGATTATGTTAGTAGTTTTGGACAAAAAGCTATGTTAGATTTATTTAAAAGTAAAAATATTTATTCTGAGCTAAACACGGGTGTTAACTAATAATTAACTGTAAGAACTAACAGCTCAAGATAAATATTAAATAAATTAGTTTAAATAATGGCTAAAAAAAAAGTAGAAAAACCAAGAAATTCTGGCACAATGACAGAATCAGCTTTCTGGAGTTTTATTAGAAGTGCTTTAAGACAAAAAAGTAGATGGTGGAAACCAATTACAGAATGTAAAAAAAAAGCTAAAAGAGTTTATAAAGGTAGTAATAAAAGACAGAAATTTGAATATAAATGTAATGTTTGTAAAAATCATTTTTCTGACAAAGAAACTCAAGTGGACCACATAATTCCTGTAGGTACTTTAAAATCTGGAAAAGATTTAGAATTATTTGTAGAGAATTTATTTTGTGAAATAAATAATCTACAAGTAATTTGTACTACTTGTCATAATAAAAAAACTCAAGAAGAAAAAATTAAAATTCAATTATGATAGAAGAAATACAAGAATTTTTAAAACAAGAGAAAGTTTCCGCAGAACATAATATGACTATTTGGTCAGAAAAGTTACAAAAGTGGTTACATATAAACCCAAAGGATTTTATTGATAAATACAATAAATTTCTTAGGAAGAAAAGTTATTTAAAATAACATGAATAGAACAAGTAAATATTTCTTTATTCCATTTACAGATGAATCTCATGCTTTCATTAATAATTATAATGCTTGTCATAATAACAATGGACTTAGAATTTATTTAGATGATATTAGATATAGTGGTGATAGTGAAGATTGTTTATTTGTATGTTTTGATAAAGTTAAAATACATAAATTTGAAGATAGGTTAAACTTCTTTAAGTTTTGTGATAGTTATGTAGATGATTATGAAGTATCTGCAAATCAACACGTTATTATATTCAGAATACATAAGAAATATAGACACACTAAAGAGTTGTTTTTAAATGGTGAATATAGTAAAATGTATCAAGATAAAATAATTGAAAGTCATTTTGCAAATCATTCAGGTTATTATTTAAAATATAAACATACTCCTATATCTGTTAAAAGTAGAAAACTTATAGAAAAGGAAAATATAACTGAATTATTTATTGATAATGAGTATATTATTGATGCAATTACTTCATTAGAAGATACTTTTAAAGATATACTTTTATCACCATACCATGTATTAAAAAAGTCTAAAGAATTACAATTTATTTTATCTAAACTTTATAGAGTTAATTTAAAATATATAGATGAATTAGATTCAATACCTTTAGAAGAACAAGAGATTTTTAGATTTAAAGAAATAATAGTATGAAAGTAAAACAAATAACATTTGAAGATTTTTGGGAAAATTATAAACCAAAAATAAACCCACTTCATGAAAATAAAGATAGTGAAGATTCAGAAAATTATAAAATTAACTGGGGAACACTTGAAGAAAATGATTTATTAGATGATAACAAAGGTGAAAATACTATCTGGACTGTAATTGAAGGTGAGAGAGATTCTTTATATTTAGTATCTGGTTATAAGAGATTAAATAGACTATATCATTATATAACTGAAGTACCTTATACTGAGGAAATAGAAATAGAATTATTTGAAGGCTATCCAGAAATTACAAAAGATGATTTAAATAATTTAGAATCTATGAAAACTTATATGAAAAGCAGAGACGAACCTAAGTATATGAATACTTTAGAGAAAGTCATAGAATATGTAAAAAGAACAAATGGATAAAGAACTTTTAAAATATTTTAAAGGTGATGAACTTGCAGCTAATGTTTGGTTAGGTAAATATGCACAAGAAGGAGATAAAACTCCTGATGATATGCATAAAAGAATGGCAAAGGAATTTGCAAGAATAGAAGATAAATATGTAAAAGAAGAAAGACTTAATTATGGATTAAATTTATCTAAATACGGTCTGGATAGAGAAAGATTAACTTATGAATCTATATATGAACTTTTTAAAGACTTTAAATACATAATTCCACAAGGAAGTATAATGTCTAATTTAGGTAATAAAGCAGTTACTTCATTAAGCAATTGTTTTGTTATTGGACAACCTACTGATAGTTATGGAGGTATCTTTAAAAAGGATGAGGAAATGGTACAACTTATGAAGAGAAGAGGTGGTGTAGGAATAGATTTATCTACTCTTAGACCTGCTAAAACTGTTGTAAGTAATGCTGCAAAGACATCTACAGGTATGGTTTCCTTTATGCATAGATATTCTAATTCTACAAGAGAAGTTGCTCAGGATGGAAGAAGGGGGGCTTTAATGCTTTCTGCTCACATTAATCATCCTGATATAATGGATTTTATTAAAATCAAGAGAGATTTATCTCAAGTAACTGGTGCTAATATATCTATTAAGATTTCAGAAGAATTCATGAAAGCTGTGGAAGATGATGATGATTATTGGTTAAGATTTCCATGTGATAATAAAAAAGTTATTATGTGGGATACTTCTTGGGAATATAATAAAAATTATGAATGTTTAGATGAAGAAAGCCAGGTTGTAATTGCTAAAAGAATAAAAGCTAAAGAATATTGGAATGAAATCATTAAATCAGCTCATAGTTCAGCAGAACCAGGTATTATATTTGAAGATAATCATCACAATTACAGTCCTGATGGAGTATATCCGCAATTTAAAGGTGTCACAACCAATCCTTGTGGAGAAATTTTCATGCAAGAGTATGATGCTTGTAGGCTTATAGCTGTAAATTATTTTAGTTTTGTAGATAAACCATTTACAAGTGAAGCTAAATTTGATTTTGAGAAATTCTATAAAATCAATTATGAAGCAATGAGATTATCTGATGATTTAATTGATTTAGAACTTGAACATATTGATACAATTCTTAGAAAAATATTAGAAGATCCAGAACCTTTTGAAGATAGAAGAACAGAGTTTGAACTTTGGACTAAAATTAAAGAAACTGCTACTGCAAGTAGGAGAACAGGATTAGGATTTACAGCATTAGGAGATGCTTTAGCTGCTTTAGGATTAAAATATGATAGCGATGAGGGTATTGAGATTATTGAAAAAATCTCCAGAACTAAAATGGAATCTGAATTAGATTGTACTATTGATTTAGCTATATTAAGAGGTAGTTTTATTGGAGCTGATACTAAATTAGAATTTGAAGATGATGGATTAGGTAATTATACAGGTAAAAATAAATTTTATCAATTCTTAGCTACTGATTTTCCAGAACAAACTGAAAGAATGATTAAATTTAATAGGAGAAATGTTTCGTGGAATACTGTAGCACCAACGGGAACAGTCAGTTTAATGACACAAAGTTGCAGCGGGATTGAACCATTATTTAGTCCTTATTACTTTAGAAGAAAGAAAATTAATCCAAATGATGAAGGAGTAAGAGTAGATTTTACAGATCAGAATGGAGATAATTGGCAAGAGTTTCCTGTATTACATCCTAAGTTTAAAGATTGGATAGAAACTACTTCTGATTTTAATGAACAATTTGATGCTGGTTTAATTACTAAAGTAGAGGATTTTAATAAAGCAACTTTACAGTCTTTATTTGAACAATCTCCTTGGTATAAATCTACAGCTAATGATATAGATTGGGTTAAAAGAGTTGAAATTCAAAGTGTAATACAAAAGTATATTACTCATAGTATTTCATCTACTATTAATTTACCAAATACCGTAACTGAAGCTGAGGTAAGTGAAATTTACATGGAGTCTTGGAAGAAAGGTTTAAAAGGTATTACTGTTTATAGAGATGGGAGTAGAAGTGGTGTGTTAATTACTGAATCTACTAAAGATAAACAAACTTTTGAATATAAAGATGCTGTTAAAAGACCAAGAGAATTAGATGCTGATGTACATCATGTTACTATTAAAGGAATTGCTTATAAAATACTTGTAGGTTTATTAGATGATAAGCCATATGAGGTATTTTTTGATGAATCTGAAAATAAAATTAGTGGTAGAGGTATAATATTTAAAAAGAAGAGAGGTAATTACTTCTTTAAGAAAGATGATATTACTACAGATATTACTTCAGCTATGAGTGATGAACAAGTGGCTATAAGTAGGCTTGTTAGCACTAGTCTAAGACATGGAACAGATATAACCTTTTTAGTAGAACAATTATTAAAATGTGATGGAGATATATTTTCATTCACTAAATCATTAGCAAGAGTATTAAAGAAATATATTCCGGAAGGAGTTAAATCTACAGTAACTTGTAATGATTGTGGTAGTTCTAATGTAATATTTCAAGAAGGTTGTCAAACTTGTCAGGATTGCGGTAATTCACGTTGTGGGTAGTAAGTTATGGGAATTACAAAACATATACCTGAATTAGGTAAGATTTATGGACAATGGACAATTATATCAAAAGAAATAAAAAGACATTCTAATAAAAAAGATAGAACTTCTTATTTTCATGTTAAATGTAATTGTGGAAAAGAGGGTTGGAGAGCTGCTCATACTTTAGAAAATGGTAAGACAAAAGCATGTAAATCATGTTGCAAAAGTCCTAATAATATAAATTCATTTGTATTAAGTTATTTTAATAAGGTTAAAAGAAGAGCAATAATTTCTAATTTTGAATTTAATTTAACAGCAAAATATTTAGAAGATTTATTTATAAAACAAGAATCTAAGTGTGCATTATCAAATCTTATTATAGAATTTAGACCTACTTATTTAAAAACTCAACAAACAGCTTCTTTAGATAGAATAGATAACACAAAAGGTTATATTGAAGGAAATGTACAATGGCTACATAAAGATGTAAATTTTATGAAAGGAGTTTTACCTCAAGAAAAATTTATAGAGTTGTGTAAATTAATTTCTTCAAAATGCGGCTAAAAATATAGGACCAATAGGCTTAAAAAACGTACCAGTTTATGACTGAAGTTCATAAAACGTAAGTTTAAGCACACTTATTGAGTGCGTTGGATATGATGTACACATAATTCCATCTAACTATATAAGATTATATAAAAAACAATCTCTTTTGAGTACCTCCATAGATAGTATCTTTGGCAATTGTTGTAGTGCTTATATATAATTACCTAAGTTAAAGTCGTGGTAATTTTAATTTTTAAATAAAAATAAATGAGAATATATTTAGATAAACAATATGGATTAAACTTTGATACAATAGAATTTGTACCTTATTGTAAAGATGAAATAGAAATACCACAAACAATTGAATGGGATAAATATTCTTTACAATGCATTGGTAGAAATCAATTTAAATTAGTAACAAATGATCCAAATGATTCTATACTTGGTTCTGATTTATTAAATAATGAATGGAAATTATGGAAACATTAAAAGTAAATACTTATATAGTATTAGAAGAGTGTATTGAAACAGGAATTAATGGAGGTTGGAATAAAGCACATGAACATCTTGATAATCCTGGAGAAGACTACATTAAAGAACAAGTATTACACTGCATAATGTTACAAATTTGTGAAAAATTTAAATTTGACTAATGACATCAGAAGAACAATTAAAACATATAGTAAAATTAGATAGTGATTTATTAGATATTATAGAATCTAAGTCAAATGATTATGCAGACGCAGATGTATTATCAAATTTTAAGATAGTTTCTGAAATAGTTAAATTAGCTAAAATCAACGCTGAATTGCCTGAAGGTTATTCTATGTTAATGGTTATTCTTAAAATTGTAAGAATTTGGAATCTTAAAGAGAGTGGTAAAACACCAGAAAATGAATCATTATTGGATAGTTATAAAGATTTAATAAATTATTGTAAATTATCTTATTTATGTGAGGTAGAAAATAAATAAAATGAATAAAGAAAGGATATATAAAGCGGTATCAATAACTATTATAGTAATATTAATATTATTGAATTTAAAATCTTGTAAAAATACACAAGACACTAAAAAAGATTATGTAAGTACGATTAATGCTTTACAAGATACAATGATTACTTATAGAAATAAGGATGGAATGCAGGTAGCTAAAATTAACTTAATTGAAATGGAAAAAGCAAGTCAGTTTTTAGAGATAAAATCTAAAGATGCTGTTATAGTAAAATTACAAGAAGAAGTTAAGAAAAATGAAAAAAGGTTAGGTAAGTCTGGTTCAGTTACAGTTATAACAAATACTACAGAAGTAAAAACTGTAGATACTACTTATATTACATTCAAAGATACTATAGTAAGAAATGATACTGTCTTTGTATATCCTGAATATTCATCTTTTATTAAAAAAGGGTTAAGAATTGATTCTTCTTTTTGGATTACTGCTAATGTAAAAGCCAATAAAGATAGTACAAGTTTTGATATTGGTATTCAAAATTCTTATGTAATAATATTAGGTAGAGAAAAAGCTAAAGGATTTAAAGATTTATTTAAACCAAAAGTAGCTTTTGCTGAAGTAACAAATGAAAATCCCTATACTTCAACTAAAACTATAAGAGCTTATCAAGTGAAAGTTCCTAAACCTAAGAGATTAGGAATTGGTTTTCATGTTGGTTATGGTTTAATATTGGATAAAGTACCTATACTTAGACCATACATAGGAATTGGTATTCAATATAATATAATAGAAATTTTATAATGGAAGAATTTATTGTAGATTGTACAAATAATAATACTGAAGAAAGAGCAGAAGTATATAAATGGTTAGTTGAAACAAGAAGTTATTCTAAATGTTATTTATATTATAAATATCCTGTAATTGTTCATAATTATGTTGATGGAGATAGTAATTATAATTCATTAGAATGTGCAAAAAATAATCATCGAAATCATCCAGTATATACATTTGAAGAATTTAAAAACAAATATTTAGAAAAAAAAGAAGAAATGACAAAAGAAAAAGGAATGAAAGAATTAATGTTGGACATTTTAGAGAAGACTTATTCTAATCCAGTATTAAGAAAAACAACTGTTCCATTATTTATGGGTAATCCAGGAATGGCTAAAACTACTACCATTAAAGAATTCGCAGAAAGTAAAGGTATTAAACTTCTTAAAATGACTCTTAGTCAAAGAATGCCTAATGAAGTAGTTGGTATGATGATGCCAAATGTGCATACAGGTAAACTGGAAGTATTTGATAGTTATGAATTAGAGTCACTTAAAGATGGAGATATTTTGTTTATTGATGAAGTATTTAATGGTACTTTAAAACAAACTCTTGATGCTTTTTTAAATTTATTAGAAGATAGAACTCTTCCTTCAGGTAAAAAAATGGCTGATATTATGATTATTGGAGCTTCTAATCCACAAGGCTTAATTAATCTTACTCCACAAATTAAAGAGAGATTTATTCGCTATGATTTAAAATTCTGTAAAGAAGAATATCAATTTTATTTGAAAGATAAATATGGAATGCCTGAAAGTATATCTGCAAATTTATGTATTTTAATTCAAAAAGAGAAATTTGAAGATAAATGGAATTATCATTCACCAAGAAGTATTGAAAAAGCAATTAATCAAATTGGTTGCGAGTTAGAAAGTGCTCTTGATGATGCTTTATTACCATATTTAAAGCAAGAAATAGAAATACCAACAGATGTTGTAAGTGCTGGTATTAAAAAAGGTGATAAGGTAGAATATCTGTCATTATTAAAATTAATCGTAAAAAGTAAAAATGTTACAAAAAATCACATCAAAAAGAGTAGAACTGCCACCAATTTGGTTAGTTGAAAATGAAGATGATTTTAATCAGCTTCCAAGAGGATTGCCTTATATAGTAGGTAGTCAAAAAGAATTAAATTTTATTAGAGTATTTCTTGAATTTCAGGTTTTATACAGATCTTGCATGAAAACTAAATTATCAATTAATTGGTTAAAATGTTTAGAAAAATTAGGTTATAAAAATGTTAGAACTTATAATTTAAGTTCAGGAGGTACATTTACAGGAGGTAATCCTGAATCTAATGATTTAATTTCAGTAGAGTCATTTATTGAAGATCAATATTTAGTTAACTTTGATAAATTAACTGAATTAAAAGTTTTACCTACTTGGTTAGATGATTTAAAAGCTTCAATTGAAACTAATATAATTGATGAAGTTACTTTTGATCCTTCATCTTTTAATAAACAATTAGGATTAAATATAGGTGGTGCTACTTTAAAGCATAATAAGAAAAATCTATTAATATTAGATGTTTCAGGTAGTATTCCAGATGGAGTAGTGAAAACTATTACGGGATTAGCAAAATTAATGTCAAAGAAATTTTATGCTGACGTAATAGTAACCGGAGGACAAACTTATATGATAGAATATAATGATGTACCAAATTCAGACTTCGTTGCCCTAGCTGCAAAGGCAGGTAGAAATAATGAAGGTGAAATGTACAGAAAAATAGTTAAAGAAAAAAGAGATTACAATACTGTAATATCATTTGGAGATGATGATAATCCCGGAAGTTTTGATAGAAGTACTTCAAGTACTGAATGTAATTTTACAGTAGAAACTCTGATTTCTTTACATACAAAAGGACGGCATACAGATAATATTACTGGCTATGCACGATGGTTTAAGCCTCGAACAACAAAAATAGTTAAGGACTGGATTTCCACACTTAACTAATTAATTAATTAATTAAAACAAAAACAATGAATTTTCTTAAATTAAGCGACATTTCGTTAAATCCAGCAGGTTATTTAGTAGCCACAGAAACAAACAAACCAGTAAACCATAAAGAGTTTGCAGAACAACAAAAACGTGCTCATTATGTAGTAAAATTAGCAGAAGCTATTAAAGATAAAAATTTTAAGCCTTGTCAGGTAGATGATCTGGATGCTATTTCTAAGCAAGTACAGGCAGAAATTGATTCTACAAGTGTAACAAATTATGTTACAGCACCTGAAAAACCAATCAGTAAAGTAAATGATGAATTAGTACAATTTGCTCTCGACTTTGCTTCGTATGATGATAAAAAAGCACAAGCGGATAAAATCAATACTTTCATGCAAACATTTAACGCTATTAATGGTGTTCAAAGTGTAGGAGATTATTTCTCTGAAGGTCTTGTTAAATTAAATAAGATTTATACTATTGAAGAAATTCTTGCAGCAGTACAAATCAATATTGAAAAAATCAATTAATAATTAAATAATAGGTGAGAGAGGAAAATAGTGGCTCTCTTAATGTCCACCACTAAGTATAAAAGGCATTTTATACAATAATACAAAACAGCCTATTATTTTTTTTAAATTAAAATATGAAAGATAGAATTGGAGAGAAATGGAATAATCTTACTATAATTAAGTTTGATAGAGGAGAAAAGAAACTTCAAGGTGGTTATAGATATTATTGGTTTTGTGAATGTATTTGTGGCACAATTAAATCTATTATGTATGGTAATTTACAATCTGGTTCTGTTAAATCATGTGGTTGTTTAAAATCAGAATTAATTTCTAATACTAATACTACAAATTTAAAATTAAAAAAGAATGAAACAACAATTTGAAGAAGCTCTTAATACTATTAAAGCTCAAAATACTGATGCTTGTATAGCTGGTAGTGCAATGTTAGGATATAATGAAGGCTGGAATCAAGATATTGATGTATTTTGTTATAATGAGCAAAGTTTTGTAGCATTATTATATTACATGAAATATGATAAAATGTTTACAGTATTAGATCCACTTGAAATACATAAATTAAACGAATACTTAAAAGATAGAAAATCTTCTTTAGATAGTATCGGTTTGGTCACGATAAAATTTAAGTGGAATCTATGTATAGATGTCAATATTATTTATAAAAAATTTCAGAAAAATATTTTTGATGTAATTTCAGTTTTTGATTGTGACCATATTTCTCAAGGGTTCTGTTTAAAAACTAGACAGTATTTATCACTTAGAGAATCTAAAGGTTTAAATGCTACTTGGAACAAATTTAATACATCTTATTACAAATGTAATTTATGGTCTTGTAAAAGATTATTAAGACAATTTTCAAGAGTTGTAAAATATACTGAAAGAGGATATAATTTAGATAGTGTAACGGATAAATATATATCTTTAATTGAAGAAATTCTATCTAAGGATAATATTTATAAAACAGAGAAGGGTACTCTTTTTCATGAAAAAACTCAGAAGGAATTTGAGATAGTATTGAAAATACTTCAACTTTGGAAAGTAGAAAAAAAAATGAGTCCTGAAAATCTTTTAATTTTGCAGACACTTATATGATGAATATCGGTTATGTTTATTTAATAACAAGTCCTTCAAATAGATTGTATATTGGCTCTACTTCTAATTTAAAAAAGAGGATTTATAGCTATAGTAATTTAAATTGTAAGACTCAAACTAAACTTTATAATAGTTTAAAGAAATATGGATGGGAAAATCACACCTTTGAAGTAATTTGGGAAGGATTTATTAATGAAATGTTAAAAAATGAGACTCTTTTAGGTTTAGAATATGATGTTTTAAATATTAAAAATTTAAATTTAAAACTTCCTAAAATAGGTGATAATCGTAAAATTACTAGTGATGAAACTAAAAATAAAATGTCTAATTCTGCGATGGGTAGAGTATTTTCTGAAGAATCTAAAATAAAAATAAGAGAAAGCAATAAAGGTAAATTAAGATCTTTAGAAACTAAGAGAAATATGAGTATTGCGCAGAAAAAAAGACCTATTTGTTTAAATGCAATTTCTGCAATGTCAAAAGCTAATATTGGTAATAAATATAGTCTAGGTAGAGTTCATTCAAAAGATGAAATTGAAAAAATGTCTAAATCTAAAATGAAAGCTATAATTCAAATGGACTTAGAAGGTAATTTTATTAAAGAATGGGATAGTATTAAAGATGCTAGTACAACTTTAAACATTAGTCGTAGTAGTATTACTTTGTGCTGTCAAGGAAGTAATAGATACTCTCATGCAGGTAGTTTTAAATGGAAATATAAATTAGAATACTATGTTTAAAAAAGGAGATTATATAGTGGTTTTAAAAGATTCTGACACCCATAATAATTGGGAGAATTTCGTGTTAAAACAAATAATAGATAGAGATTCAATTACACCTATTATAACTCCATTAGGTAGAAATAATAAGGATTGTGACCATAGTTATTCTGATTTTGAAGAAAAAGATGATGTCTGGAGATACGCTACACCTGAAGAAATACAAGAATATGATAGAATTGGTAGACCATTTAATATAACTACTTTTAAACCTGTTACAGAAAAAGAATGGTGTGAACAAGAAAATATAAAACCTGATTATTCATATTTAATTAAAATATTTAAAAAATTAAAAATAAAATAAATTGATTTTACTTCTGTAGATGAGATAATGAAAAACTTAAAACAAAAATACAAATGAATGAAATAGATGAGTTATTGTTTCAATTAAAACAATTAAAAAGTGATTCAGTTAATGAAATACAAAATACCAGAGATATTTGGGAAAAAATAGGAAATAAAGATTGGGCTGGTGCAGGATTTGCTGATGAGGAATCTGCAATGAGATGGTTAGAAGCTAACGAGTACTCAAATTTAGCATAATAAATAAAAAAATGCAACAAGGTTATGTGTATAAAATAACTTCACCTTCTAATAAAATATATATTGGAAGTACTAATAATATAACTAAGAGATGGGGTTATTATAAATCTTATAATTGTAAAGTACAAATAAAATTATATAGGTCTTTTATTAAATATGGTGTGGAAAATCATATATTTGAAGTAATTTGGACTGGATTTATTAATGAACTACTATCTAAAGAACATGAATTTGGTATTCTATTTAATGTTTTAGATAAAGATAAAGGTTTAAATTTATCATTACCTAAAAGTAATGATATTTGGCAATGTATTTCTGAAGAATTAAGAGAAAAAAGAAAATTAACCTGGAAAGGAAGAAAACATACTGAAGAAAGTAAACTTAAAATGAGTATGTCTAATAAAGGGAAAATTATTTCTGAAGAAACTCGAATTAAAATGAGTATTAATAATAAAGGTAAAAAGTTATCTGATGAAACAAAAAAGAAAATAGGATTAGCTTCATTAGGTAGAAAACAAACAAAAGAATCTTTAGAAAAAAGAGAAAATTCTCGAAAAAAGACGCCAATAATACAGATGGATATGGAAGGTAATTTTATTAGAGAATGGAACAGTGCTGCTGATATAGCAAGAGCTTTTAATAAAATTAATGGATCACATATAACTGCTTGTTGTAAAAATAAAAGAAATTTTGCATTTGATTACAAATGGAAATATAAATAAATTAAAAAAAATGAGTAAAATAAGAGAATTTATAGAAAATAATAGTTTATCATTTGAGCCAGGAAATAGAAATTATACCTGTGTTACACTCATTGGTTATTCACAACATTTAGGTTTATCTAAAGAAGAACTTGAAGAAGAATTATCTAATGAAATTGATAATGACCCTGTAATTCAAGATGAAATTGATGAACGTTGGGGATATTGTGAAGGTAACAATTACAAAAGATATTGGACAACTAAACAAGCAAAAAAAGATTGGTCATTTTAATTAAGAGATAAATGTTAACAGAAATTCCTGAAAAGTGGTATGTTTTATATAGTAATAGAGAAGAATTTGATATTATAAATAAATTTTTTAATAAAAATTGGCAATATTATGAAACAATAAATAAAAATGGTTATACAAATATTTTAAATTGTAATAATTGGATAGGACTTGATTATTCTAGATCAGATGTTAATGACTTAGAAAAAGAAGGTGCTATAGAAATATCTTTTAAAGATTTTGAAAAATATATAATTAGAAAGAAACCTTTTGCAAAACCTAAAAAGGAAAATTTAAAATATTTAATAACTTTATTTAAAAAATTAGGAATAAAATAAAATATACAATGAAATTATTACCTTTTGAATCAGAAATAGGAAAACAATTTAGAGAAGTAGTAAAAGGTAATAATTTTATGACTCCTATAATTGTAGGATATGTAAATACCAAGAAAGGAATTTGTGAAATTACAAGAGGAAATAAATTTTTAGATTTGGAAATGTTTGGAATTACTGTTATGAGTAATGATATTAACAATCATGAATTATCTAAAAATTTAAATTCTTTTAAAGACGTTGAAAAATATATAGATGAATTAGATTACGAAGATTATTCACAATTAGAAAACCTTTTAAATAAAATAGAAATATGAAATCATTTTTGCTAAATAAAGACAATAAACCTACGGTTTCCTGGTCTCAAATCCCACCAAATACATTTTTTGAAGGACCTGTTCCTGAAGGATATTTTCTCGCAGTTTGTCCTTCAGAAAATATTGTTATACTTGATGTAGATGTGAGAAAGAATGGTAATGGCTTTAATCATATACCATTATCAATATTAAGTGAGTTAGAAAATACATTTCATTATAGCACAAAAAGTGGAGGTAGTCATTACTTTATTGCTTACTCAGGGAATAAGCCTTTAATGAATAAAACATCAAAGTTCTTTTTGGATTTAAGAATTGGTAAAAATGAATCTACTGGAAATAATGGCGGGTATGTAAGGTATCAACATAATAAAGATATACGTGAATGCATTCACCTCATAAAAGAGTCCTCTCCAGAATTAAACAATTTTTTAGAATCACTTTTCATGGGAGTAAACTATAGTGAAGATGAGAAAGAAATTACCGAGTGAATGGTGTGTGAGAGTTGGAGAAAACTCTCACCCATTAATTGTACATGAATGGAGAAAAAACTTACCTGGTAGAACTGGTACTGGAAATTGGAAAGATGCCGGGTTTATAACTTTTTCTGGTTATCATGATTTTGAAAGACCAGCAGGTCATCAAGAAATTACATTAAAAGAATTTAAAATATTAGTTTTGAAAGAGAAACCTGATGATTACACTTATTTAATAGACTTTTTTAAAAAATTAAATATAAAGTGATGGATGAAGATATATTAGCATTTGCCTTTAATACGGGTAAAATGATAGAACGATTTATTAATAAAACTAATAATAATCTTGAAGAAGATTACAAACATCTACAAGCTCTTGTATTAAATTTTAGAAATAAGATTAAAGATGAAGAATTTGTAAAACAATTTGATAAACATTTTAATATACAAGTACAAAAAGATGGTGAAATATAAGTTAAAAGGAAGATATGGAAGTTAATAAAAAAGCAATACAAACTACAAACTCTTTTATTAAAGTAACTCGAAACTTAAGAATGTGGGAATTAGATAGAATTGCTATAATTAATGTAAAAAATATTATAAAAGCATTAAAAGCTTCAAAGAAATATGATATTAATTATTGGAAAGAAGTTTTAGAATTAATGGAAGATAGAAAATTTCCTAAAATAAAAGAGAATTTAAAAACTCATCCTTTAAATTGTTTAGATGTGGATAGTTTTAAATAAAAAAAGTCAAGTAGAAACAAACCCTACTTGACTTTTAATTTTCCTATATTTTCACAAAATTTACCTATTCTGTTGCATATTTAGAGCTTTAATACTCTCTCCTAAATCCATTTTAGAAGGTGAGGCTCCAAATAATTTAACAAATTTAGCCATTAATTTACTATCACCTTTTTCATAGTATCCGGTAGCTTTTTCATATCTTTGAACATCACCTTCAACTACTAAATTAGTAATATCTTTAGGGATTTGCTCTACAAATGATACTGTTTTTTTTATATATCCATACATTACTGTAGGATTTGATAAATTTCTACTAATATCTCCTACATCTGGTAATAACATAAATCCTTTTTGAGGGTTACCTATTTGTCCAAAAGCTGATAATTCTGCATTCAGACGCATTACAGGAGCTAATAACATGGTTATTCTACGTTTTTCATCATCATCCCCTGCATTTTTCAACATATGAGTTAAAAGCATCATAATTAAGCTTGTAGAAAGAATAAAAGCCATATCCATAGCATTTCTTCTAAGATTAGCTAATTCTTTTGGAGTAAGAGTGGAAGTATCTGTACCTAAGATACTATTAAATACTCCATCTTTTGAAGTATGGAAACCAAATCCTACTTTAACCATCTCTTTAAATTCTTCTCTCATTAATCTGTAGAAAGTTCTATTATAACCTTCAGTAATATCCATTACTCTGAAATTTTTTCTTTCTCCTCTCCATCTTTTAGCTACAGCATTTGCAAAGAAATTTCTCATAAATTTAATTACTCTACTATACCAAAATTTATTAGCCATTGGTGCAGTCATTTTAGAGTAATTACCATGAGTACTTTGAAGTACATAAGATAATTTATTTTTAAAAGTATTAGATAATAATCCATTTGAAGTTGTAGAACCTAATTGAGATAAAATATTACTTTTAATTTCTATTTTTTTAGTTTCCGGATTCCATGCATTTTTATATACATCATATAAATTAGTATCTAAGCCCTGCTCGTCTTTTAATTTAGTATTTTTCATCATAGCTAACATCATAGTTAACTGTACATTATGTTCACCTAAACTTTGTAAAAACATTAATGGAGACGAATTCATCAATATTCTTGCTTGAGATTTAGAAATCTTTCTACCAAATCTATCTTTAAATTCACCCATAAAAGGATCTATAATTTCAATTAATTGACCTATAAATGTTTCTGGTATAGGATCTACTACATCTTTAACAAAATCATCTGTAAAAGAAGCATATTCTTTATTAGCCCAAGCAAGTGTAGCTTTATCTGTAAATTGTAAAGCATTTGCTTCAATAATATTTTGAGCACCTCCTTGTAAATAGTTAGCTACATTTGAAAATAGCCCAAAGGGTAATCCCATACTTGTATTAGCTATTACTGCTGAAAGCGTATCTACAACTGAATGTAAATCTGTTTCACCTAAAATAGGAACATTAACCATTGATTTTTCTCTACTAATTCCGTAGATAGCATGGTCAATGTAATATTTAAAAAATGCTTCAATATTACTTTCAGAAGAATCTACATAAGCATCTAATCCTGGAAGATTTAATTCTTCTGCAAATTTCTTTAATACCAATCTACCTTTAGAGTCTGTTTTCTTAGGTTTATTTGTAGCAATAGCTATTTGAAGAGCTGACATTAGAGGTTCTAATTTAACTCTTGCTTCATATTGTAAAGCTTCTTTAGCAAATAATAAAGTAGATTGAGCTAAATCTAAAGATACATCTTCAATAGCTATTTTAGATGTGTACATTGTAGGTATAACTTTTAATCCACTTTCAGTAGTTTCACCATACTGCATTTTCACATCACTTCCTACTTCATTAAATGCTCTATCCCATTTATCTTTAGCAAATTTTTTAATTCCATCCTGTGATTTTTCCAATCCTACTTTATTATTATAAGGTAAAATATACTTTTCTTCTTGAGATAATTGTTGAGGTAATAATTGTCGAGACTTATGTGCTTGAGCTATAAGCATGTTATAAAAATTCAATTTTGCTATATCACCTCCATTTTGAAGAGCTAACCATTTATCATTAATATATTTATCATTTGGTTCTCTTAACTCCTTACCTTCTTTAGTATCATTTCTAACTTCAACTATATTGCCATATTTGTCTATTTTAAAAGCACTCATTCTCCAATCATTAAATTGTTTCTCAGAAATTAAGTGATTTTCTTTATCTTTCATTTTATCTTTTATAACAGATAGATAACCTTGTTGAATTACAACTCCATTAATTACTTCATCTTGAGCAGAAATAGGTTTAGTGTTAAGAGAATACCAATCATTAAGCTTTTTCCAATATTCATTTCTATCTTCAATATCTTTAATGGACTCCTGAAATTCTTTTTTTTCTTTATTAAATTTAGTAATATCTGTTTTTTGAACATAAGCTAACTCCTGTCTTTCTATAAATTCTTTTGAAATGGGATCAAAATAACCAAGTGTAATAATTTCAAATAATCCATCATTAAATTCTTTAGGATTATTTCTAATACCTTCTCTTGTTCTCGCATATTCTTTATATACAGGTAAGAATTCTTCCTGTAACTCCATTAAATGCTGACGTAACTCATTGTCATTATTATCAATAATTATACTTGCACCTGCTACAAATACATTTGGAGCATCTTGAGGAGCCATAGCCCATGTTTGAGCAAAAGAAATATCTTCATACATTCCATTTTTTAATTGATTAATAATATCTTCTTTAGTAGTTTGTAAAGTTCTTCTGCCAATTTTTATATCATCTTTGAGATTACTTATATAACCTTCAATTTTTTTACTTCTATTATTACCAACCCCACCTGTCTTTTTATTTATATCCAATAACTCTAATTGATATTCATCTATTTTCTTTTGTTTTTTATCAAATTTTTTCTCAAGTTCTTTAGTAAATTCTTCACTATCTGTAAATTGAGCAAAATTTTCTGCTATAAAAGGAGTAATAGTTCTTTTATATTGACTATCAATATGTTTTAATGCTTCACTTAATTCTCCAAGTTTAGAAATTATACTTTCAGGATCTTTGTGATCTTGACCTACTTCATCATAAAATTCAGTTAAATCATTCAATAAAGGTCTAAAGTGGTCCACTTTCTTTTTATAACTTAATAGCTTTTCAATAATATCTCTATTATCAGTTATTTTACCACCTTTAATTTCACTTACTAATCCATTAATTTTAGATTGCAAATTGAAATCTCCTGTTAAAAATGTTTTATGTAAATCTGTCACATATAAAGCTAGTCTACTTGCAGCAACAAAATCTCTATTCTCAAGAATTTTCAACATTCTTTCAAGACTTTTAATACTATAAGTAGTATTTTCAGTTTTAATATGTTTTAGTAATGCAATTTCATTTTTAACAGCCAATACTACTTTATTTACATTTTGATCAAATTCAGTTTCATAAGTGTTTGCTATTCTAAAATTGTGTTTTGAATCTATATTAGTTTTATTTAAGTAAGTAGCATTTAAAAGTAAAGGGAATTGTTTCTCTACATTAATTTTAGTTACAGCATCACCTACAGTTTCTGCAATATGAATAGGAAATATAGTTGTACCTTTTAGAGGTATGGCTCTTGATTCCAGCATTCCTGCATACATAGATAATTGAGCTTCATGTTTTTCTTTTTTTGAACCTCTATCATTTTGAAATGCTTTATCATATCTGTTAGTATATTCTTCTCCGCTTTCACCTACTTTAGTATAATCTTCAAAATATCTACCATTAAACTTAGTTGGATTTACACTTGATTTTAAATCTATAATTTCACTATTACCAAATTCATCCACTAATATTAAGTCAGCAGTACCTCCAATTCTCTCTCCTTCATTATAAAGGAATACCTGTGGAATTGCCACTTTATTAGGATTTTGTTTTAGAAAGTTATTAAATTCATAAATGAGTTTATTAGTGATTTCTTCATTAATTTGACTTTCTTCACCTCTTTTATTGCGTAGTTTTTCTATAGTGGATAATACGTTTTGAGTTTGGTCACCATCAAATCTAAATTGAATTACACTTCTAAGAATGTCATCAATTTGATTTCCCCAAATCTTATTATCATCATATTTAGATTCATCAAATTTATCATCATCAAATTTAAATCTTTCATCTTTTTTAATAACAGTAGAAGCTCTTTCTAATACAGTATTATTTTTAAGTATATAATTTTTTTTTGTAGTTCCACTTAAATCACTTGACATAGACATCAATTTCTCTACATTTCTCTTTTGTTCAAATGTAGTATTAATATGTTCAAATTGTTGAGTAACAAGTGTATTTAAATCTTCACTCCAATCATTTTCTTTAAAGGTGTCATCTTTAACTCCATTTTGTTTAGTTAGATTTTCAAAGAAATTAAGACTGTCTGTAATATCATTACTTTTAGAATAATACTCTTTATTTGAATAATCATTAATATTAAAAGTATAATTATCAGATAATAAACTTATTACATCTCCTAATTTCATGTCAATATCTAAATTTTCAATATTGATATTATCTACTTTACCAAATAATATTTCTTTTAACCAATTTTTAAATTGTTCAAATAAAGTTAATTGTTTTTGAGATACTTTTTTAGATAACACTTGAGTTAAAAACTCTTTATCAATATCATCTTTATTATCATAAACTCCTTTATAAGTATCTTTTATATCTGCTCTTAACTCAGGAAATAATTGTTTAGCTTCTTTTAATAAAGAATTATATAAATCTACATTACTTTCTTTTAATACATTTATAAAAGGATGTAAAAATTCTTCAATAGTTATTTCTGGAGTTACTCTTTCTTTAATTATAAATACCTGATTATTTTTATAATAAGAGTTAATATTTTTACCTTTTAATTTTTCAGGTAATTCATTTTCAGATATAATAGTAACTTTAGTATTAGGAAACTTTTTAGACAGTGTTTTAATTAAAGGTTGAATAACATCTTTAAAATATTTATCTGAATTATTTACTTTGCTTTCAGATTTATTTAAAAATATTTTTTCTTTATTTTTTTCAGTTAATTTAATTTCATTCCAAGTATTTCCATATTCATCAGTAATTAATACAAGATTATATCCCTGTTTTTTGAGAATATTAGCTACAGTATTTTCATAAAAATTATAGATAGGTCTTAAAGCACCAAATCCCTCTTTTTCAACTCTTTCAAGTTCTTGTTTAAGTTGTTCTTTTTCTTGTTTAGCTGCTTCAACTCTTCTTTCTATATTTTCAGGGTCGTTTATTTCACCATCTAAAAATTTAATCCTATCTTCTTTCTGTTTCTTAAACTCTTCTAAAGTAGTATGACCTTCTACTTTTGCACTTGTGTTTCCTGTTGGTAGCCAAACTTTAGAATAACCATTTTTTGCAGCATTTTGAATCAAACTACTAATAAAAAATTTAACCCATTTTTCATTATCACCAAACAATAAATTTAAAAAAGACTCCTGTTGTTCCGATAAATCTAAAGATTTTAAATAATCTTTATCTTTTCTTATATTTTTAAGAAAATCAGGTTGTTGAATTTCTTGAACTCTTAATGTTTTAGGTTGATTTAAAAAATCTTTTTCTAAAACTTCTTTTACAAATTCCTCTTTTGAGGAATAAGTAATATTGTTAAAAATATATTTACAAGCCATATTGTAGATTGTTTTTAATTTTACTAATCATACTAAATGGAATAGTATATTCTTCAGATATGATTTTATAACTTATTTTATTATTTGCTTTTTCTCTAATTGTTTTAATTTCATCTGAAGACAATCTGGATTTATTTTGTTTAATAAAACCCTTATCTATAAAATTCCATTGTTTATTATATTTAATATTTGCAACCGTGTGTCTTGTTATATTAAATTGTTTAGCTATTTCAGATGATTTTATTCCTTTATTAATTAAATTAACTATTTCTAATACTTGAGTTTCTGTTAATTTTATAGCCCCATTCTTACAAGCTTCCTGAGCTTTAATTCTTAACTTACTTCTAGTTTCTTCTGATGGTTTTACACCAGTCTTAGCTAATCCTATATTTTTACAATGTTCTTTTGATAATTTAACACCTGTTTTACTTTTAGATATTTTATCTTTTGTTTCTTTACTATGAGCAATTAAACCAAATTCACTTGTTGGTAAAATATTATATCCTTTTTCAGGATTATGAGTTTGTAACATATTACACCAATAATGTTCCATAGAAGGTAAAATATCAATATTATATTCTTCCAATAATTCAATTTTAAAATTGCTTTCTCCATCTCTATTAAAAGCTCTTTGTAAATGAATATTTTTATGTTTATTTTTTCTTAAATTACTAATATGGTCCCCTTTTCTTTTTCTGAAATTTGTAGCGTAACCTATATAAATTTTGTTATCCAAAAGATTAGTAATTGTATATATTCCTGATTTATCCATTATTAACATTTTACTTCTAAAATACCACTTTTTTGCATAATTTCCAATAAAGAATTTATGTCTTTTTCAACATAAACCTGTCTATCGTCATTTCTACTAAAACCTATTGTATTTTCAGTATTAAACTGAGCATGAGATTTTGGTACTTTTATTAAAGGTGTTTCAAAGTTCTGTTCTCTGTAACTTCCATTAGTACCTCCAGGAACTGTTAGATTAGAATAGTATTGAGTATTTTCTCCTTTTTTTATTTTTTCTTTGTTTTTATCCCAAGCCTCAAATTCTCCATCTACATATTGATAATCTATATTATCTAATGTAAAACTTATAATTCTATCTTCTCTATTAATTTCAACCCCATTTTCTTTTGCTATGTTAATTTTTTCTTTAAACTCTTCTTCACTAATAGGTAAAAAATTATACTGAGCTTCAAATGGATTAGAAGATTTAGTTTGTTCATAATTAGTTTTAGCAGTATTAATCTCAACAGTATAACTATAATCAGAAGCTATATCTAAAGATAATTGCTCTCTGTCTAAATTTTTTACATTAGAACTTAACTGTTCTTCTGTAAATAAATTCTTATATCCTGTTCTATTACCAAATCCACCTATTTCATCTAATACTTTATTTAAAGTCCAATTATTCTTTCTTCCTTTATCAAATACTTGTTTAGCTTTATCAGAATTTAATATTTCAATAGCTTTTAACTGATAGTTTATTTCTGGGCTTAAACTAAATTGAATGTTGTCTTCAACATCTCTTATTTGTTCTCCTATTTTATTAGATTCATCTATAAAAGGGTTTAAATCATCTTTTTCTCCTTGTACAAACTCTTTAAATCCTTGAATATCTTCTTTTGATAAAAGTATGTGAAT
>ERZ650304.27-NODE-27-length-102734-cov-14.208212_pt1 | contig 102734 bp, 138 predicted proteins | sample MGYA00376240_ERZ650304 | MGnify/ENA primary metagenome ERZ650304 (study PRJEB26733, sample SAMN07839271) | wastewater metagenome | biome: small river; feature: stream; material: water | place: USA: North Carolina | collected 2016-03-01 ...
CAGCTGTCTTTGATAGACCAGCTACAATGAACTTAGCATCCTTTTCAGTAACGCCATTCCATGTGGTTTCACCAGTACTTGAACCACCGTCTTCAAAGCTAACAACGAAACGATAACCCACACTGGACTTTGTAGCAGCTGCATCTGCAGGTGCTACACCAGTTAGCATAGATGTAACACTGATAGTTGATAGTGAATTCAGAACGTCGATTACATGTTTCTGAGCAACCCAGAACTTAGCATAATCTAGATTTGAAAATGAAGTAGTCGATACTTCACCACCCTTTGTAATTGAAAAATAACCTGAAACTGTTGACATATGTCTTCCCTTTAATTATACCATAATATTATGATTCCGGTTACCATTCCGGAGTTCGCGTTCGAACGGCAATACTTATATGAAAAAGCATGCTTCACTCTATCTAGCTTCAGAGTCCTCGAAACCCTAAAGCCGCGACCAAAAGTTCGGGCTAATGGCGATGCTTTTACATATAAATTCCGCTTACTCGGTACGGAGCTAACTCAATATTTTAACGCCTGTTAGCAGCTTAAAGCGTGGGTCTGTAGACGGCGGTCTTTTTTGATAACCCGAGTAACGCTCTCCACTCTTCTCGGGATGATTATGGCTGTACTGCAGACACTCGTACATTTTCCTCGCATCAAGTCGGCGAGCACCATCATAAAATTTGGGCCTGGATGGAGCATACCAGGTCAGTACTAATCTACTCCTAACAGTGTCCGCCTTGCGCTTCAGCGCACCGTTTCCCAAAATTGAATAATTATTATAATCGAAATGATTACAAAAATCAAATGAGAATTTTAATGTCTCATTTCGCCATCGGGAGGAGACATATCGTCTTCATCTCGATCACGCATGTAACGCTTTAATGCATCACGTAATTTTAGATTCTTACCAGTTAATACTAGTAGACCTTGGTAGTTGTACTTAAGGTCAGTAGCAACATTGAAGCCAGTATCTAATAGAATCTTAGTACGCTCAATGTACTTACGATTTCGCTTAGAACCATGATAATAATGCAAAATTTGACCGTCCACAAAGCCGAGATTCTGGAAAATATATTTGTCACAACGATCTGCGAATTCTTTAACTCTACGCTTGTATTCTTCGTCAAAGCGTACATCAACTGACTTTGCATGTTGACCAACCATAGCCCAAGCCATTTGATGGTCACCAGAACCCATTGGATTGAAGTCAATAAGTGGAGTAATATGTTCCCATGCTAGACGACGAATAGCCCAAGCGTAGCCTGGATGTGCACGCTGAATACCGTCCTTGCGTAGAGAGCCAGCGTATCCATGCTTAGAGCACATTAGGTTAGGGTCCTTGTACCATGTAGCACAGAAACTCTCGCTAATCTGTAGGCCCTCACCATTTGGACCTAAATCTAGAGCGGTATGCCAAGGCTGTACAATAGAAAAGTGCTGTAACGCTTCTACTGTTTCTTCAGCCCAATTAGCACGTCTAAATTCAATGTCTGCGTCAATCCAGGCTGCATATTCCCAATCTGGGACCTGACCTGTTAGATGCTTGAAGCCAATATTAATCAGTGATTCCTTTACCCATACTTCACTTTCTTCCGTAGCACGTACTTGTACATGCAAACGATTATGTAGATCAGTATGCTTAAATGGTCGATCACCAAAAGCCTGTTCAACAATAACAAGCTCTACGGCTGGATTAGCCAGCATTCGTGTCTTAAATTCCTCGAATAATCTATCACGCGAGCGATATCTTACCGGATTGCTTATAACGGCAATCACGTATAGTTTTCTGTCAATCAATCTTTATCCTAGTTAATTTGCAAATTAAACATATTTTAGAACACAGAACTACAGTTGATAACGGGTCTGTATTTCTACCTAAGATCACAGCGCGGTGGCCATACCTCACGCACGTTGAGGTAACTTAAGTCTGTGCATTTAGCGTAAACTGTATTCTAAAATATATTGACCGTTGTGTCCGGACTTCGAAACCGGAATCTCGCATTGTGATTTATACCTTCTAATCTACTCGGGCGGCTTCGCCCAAGGCTGGGATCGAACCAGCTTCCCATCGCGTTTTACCTTAAACTATCACTTGGTCTACGGGTCATGACTCCCGTATATGATATATGGTTAATTACTCCAATACCATATTTTAGCATACCTTGGCCCTATCTTTAGCTAGTGATAGGTACCTCAGTAAGCCCATCTATCTACAGTGCGGTCATGTATGGTACGACAGTCGCGTAAGCTTTCCATCACAATGTGCCTGAGTGTTCGGCCTGGTATGCTAAAATATGGTTTCCGGTTGCCACCTCCGGAGCGTATATCTGCGATAGGCTTTGCTGCCTAGGATACGCGGCTTTCCTAGAGTCACCCTCTAGAAGTTCATTCGCCCTTCTTGGGCTTGTGCTGCTTGTTCCAAGCAAGGTTATTCTTAAACCTTGCTGCAGCAATTTCGCGCTGCGTTTTGTTGTGTTCTGCCATAGCAGCGGGATTGGTTTCTAGTTCGCGATTATACATGATTTCCTAGTTAAAAATTGGTACCCTCCCGAGGATTCGAACCTCACGGCATCCAACCCAACTTATATAAAGCCAACAGTTTTACAGACTGCCGTCGGGAAAGGAGAATATTATTGAAAATGGCATCCACGAGTCCTGCGATGCTCTAGAAACAACGCCCGTGGTCTAGACACTATCTCGTTATCAGTACTTTACTTGCAAGGTTTGATCCACTCTGAACCCTTTAAACTCAAGCTGTTTACTAATAAGTCAACAATAGCCGCTGACATACCGCTCAGCTACATACCATTAAGTTTGAACACCCTGGCCAGGAAAATCTATAAATCTTTTAGCGTTTGGCCTCATAGAACGTCCTACAGCGCTACTGTAGGTTGTATAAGACTATGACGAAACCGTTGGTTCTAGTTTTATAAACTGTGTTCAAACTTAATGATCCCGCTTACCTGCTACGGGGCTAGCACTATGGCGACTAGCGGTGCGCCTTTATAAGTAATTATTATATCAATAAATACTTAGAAATTCAATTATAAATTTTGAAATGTTGCCTAACAGCTTCTGCAATCTTTTCAGTTGGCTTATAATTCAGATTACCGGGGTTACGCTGTTCCAGAATAACCTTAATAACTTCGTTCAAAAGTTCACGCTTTTCAATGTCATTCATGATATTTCCTTTTCTAAGTAATTATTATATCAACAAATACTTAGAAATTCAAATCAATATTTTTATTCGTAGTTATCGAAGTCTCCGAAGTCGTCCGTTTCATACTTCCTAGCTTTAACTTCTATTTCGATGTCGCCATCTTTTGTAAACTCATATCCTGCAAAATCATAGCCGAACCCGTTGTCACTCATGACAACACCGAGTTCCATGCAGGTTTCTACGAAGTCTTCCGCAGTTTCAAAATTGTCAAATTCAATAACTACTCTCATAGGTTTTCCTTATACTTTTTGATTGCGTCAGCATCTAGACTGCAATAAACTCGAAACTTATCACGACCCACGTCGTCATAAAAGGTATTAGCCATCTTTTCTAGATCACCAAACTTCTGAGTGTCTAGCGACACATAGCGGTCCAGAAAAGCTGCGACTAGAAATTCTTTAGTGTAACCAGCCATATTAAAATATCCAATTGAACAATTATTATAAATCATTCAATTGGAGAAAACAAATTTAAATTTCTGATTGTTCAACAGGCGGACGCTTAGAGCGCCTAGCATTCCTACGCTGCTTCTCTTTCGCTTTACGTTCTTCTCGTTCTTCTGGTGTTTCTTTCATAGTACAACTACAGGAGTTACCTCTTTAGTTCCGTCAATATTAGTAGTCCAAAAACGGTTTGTTAGTGGTTCAGTAATAGTTAGACCATACTTAGCTGGCTCTTTATAACTAAATACAGCACCAGTATCTAAGTTAGTTAGCTTACCTACTTTGGTAGGAGCACACATAACACTATGTCCGCAGTAAATAGTAGATAAGTTTTCAGAATTACACCAGACACCAACCTTCTCTAGTTCAGCACCAGTACGCCACTTTCTAATATCGCGTTCGGTTAGAACTTGATTGTATAGTGAGCGAAATATGTAACGGCCCCAGAGAATAAGATCGTTATGTGCTAGATAAGGCAGATCGTTTGCGAATTCCGCATCAGAAATAGGCCTATCGTGGTCTAGTTCTGCGTGAATCACATGGAACTTTTTATCTTCCGGTAGTTCCACGGTCATCGCTAGGGGTAGCTCATCCAGAATTAGCTCATAGGTTCTTACTTCTTGCTCAACGTCAGTATACCACATACCTCCATTGTACATCCAGTTTTGAAAGCCAATATCACGCATACCGCTAACCATCATGTCTTCGTGATTACCCTTAACTGCGAAGAACCAAGGCTCATCCAACAACTGAAGGCATTTAAGACTATCTGGTCCGCGATCAATCAAATCACCGACACTAAACAAGCGATCAATGCTAGGATCAAAACGCACGTGGTCAAGCGCTAGTTGTAGCAAGCTGTGACTTCCATGTAGATCGCCGATAACGAAATCGCGACCCTTTTCATTTACTTTAAATGTTACTTGTTTCATTTTATTTGGTCGAACCGGGAGGAGTCGAACCCACCATTACAAGGGTAGAAGCCATGTGTATTGTCCATTATACGACGGTCCGAAATTTTATTCTACAAAAGGTACATCAGCCCATTCAGACCACACCATTTGCTTATGAGATTCTGGAAATGGTCCTAAGCCTGCGTAGATAGTAGCATCGTACTTAAAACGTTGCTGAAGAACCCAACGACTACCATCTAAACCAAAATCTTCTGGGCTATGGGCCTTCTTCCAACGCAGCTCAAACACTAGGTTCTCCAATTACTGGGTAGAACTGCGACTGATTAGGATCTTGAAAGAATTCCCAATGCTCGTTATTCTCGTCGAGAATTTCAATGGAATTCACAGCGTATGCGCATTCAGCGTCTTGATCTAGGCCTTCGTCTTCGTATTCGTCGCTAAAAAGCTCAGTCATTTCGTCGTGCATATGATTTTCTGCTTGGATAACTGCGTCATCCTCATTCTCAGCCCACACTACACAGTGTGACTGCCCGCCGCACCATTGCGAAGATTCGTAATCAATAATGTAAAGTTGTTTGTTCATGTGTTAATCTCACTGTCTAAGCATATATTATATACACAAAGACCGTTGAAATCAAATTAATATTTTTGCGATTAAATGAATACCTAACATAACCGCTAGAAGTAGACCTAGCATAACATATATAGCCTTACTAATTTCATGAACCATATGTGTCCAAACAAAGATCACAAATATCCAGACCATCTTGGTCTACTTTCATAGTCTTTAACCAGACTCCACAGCTAGAACAGCTAAGTAGTGAAATTGGGACATTAGTAGGATACTCTATATCTAATTTATCACATGCTTCTTTTACTGTTAGACGAGTCTTAAATAATGCCTTATCTAGGTGGTTCATTGCGCAATTCTAATTCTAGTACAGCTAGAGCATTCCATGCTACTTGTGCCAAGTGATGAGTTCCTAGACCACCTTCGCCGGTATCATAATATTCACCAGAACCATATTTTAGTAGATGTCTAGCTAGAGCATCCATGTATCTATTGGAAGCATCTGGTACACTAACCCATCCATTTGGAGTATATTTATTAGCTCCAAGAGTGGTAACTTTAGATACCTCTTCTAAAGCATTACTGAATCCTGATAACATAAGAAATGCTCGGATTTTACCATTATCGGCTTTAGCACCTGGAGAATTTAATGGCTTGCCATTAGGATCTGCTTCAGGCCACATCTGTTTTAATTCATTCATATTATATATAGTTAAGGAATCACTTTAATATTGGTACTAAAGTGATTCCTCTGGCGAGGAATCTAACTGGCATTGCACCAGCATTTTACTACTTTTCTAACTGAGCCGTAACGGTCTGTAAACGCTAGAAAAGATTATTTTAAAGAGCAATTTAGGTGGCCGGTATGGGTTTTAATCACTTCGGTCGCCATCCCGCCGAAACTCCCTAGAAGGAGGAGCATACGGCTGCGTATGACTTATCGTATATCAGTTCTAGCATCAATACTTGGTCGTCGTACTATACTTATTGAGTTTTTTCTTGCCTTGCGGTCGTACGTGGTCAATAGCAACACCACGTTAAAATCTGGCAATTCTTTGTTTTAGTATATGTAGGTAGTTCAACATACAGTTTAGTTGATCATTTAATAATTTAGCATCCACAATGTCTAAAGTTTTAAATTTATAACTTTCAGTAAACTCTATTAGTTTCTGTGTTTTATCTAGTAGTTCTCTATGTTCATCCAATACACGTTCTTGATACGTCATCATGCTTTAGGATCCTCAGTCGTAGCTTTCTGGGCTACGTTACCTGTAATATATAGTGCTAGCGTACTACCTACTAGGGTTAGAAACGAAGTCTTATCTAAAAAGCCTAGAACTAGTAGTGGTGTTGATTCTACTATTACTAATAATGCTAGTATAAATTTGCGACTATAAAATCTTGGGTCCATAGTTTTCCTTGATGAGTATTGCAGCTACTTTTCTCTTTTTCTTCATGGCGGCAATGAGTTTAGCGTTTATTTCGCTAGTGGGATTAGGCCTACCAAGAAGCCTACAATGTTCGATGTACGCTGGTAATAGAGTTTCCGCTATTAAGCGTTCTAGTTCTTCACAGTATTTATCCATATACTCCTGGCGTTGTTGATATATTATAACACGCGGGGAAGCATTGATCAAATCTAAATTTATGCAGGTTTGGCGCAGGATTGATCAAATTCTCACTTGATTATTCTTATCCATTATGAGATAATTATTTAATCAAAATTTAAAGGAAAAAATATGCAATTTTTGCTGGATAAACTTACAAAACCCGAGATTAAGCCAGATGGCACAATCTTTGAACCAAACATTTGGATGCTAAAGGCTGCTGATCTAATTAAAAAGATCACAGACATGTGGAATATTGATAAAAATGGCTTTTTGCACGCACAGACTAACTACGATCTTGCACTTGCAGAAAATGTGCGTCTACGTGAGCAGCTAGCACCACTAGACATTAGTGAGTATCAAGAGGCTATGAATAAGGATCGGGAATGAGAATCTACATTGGACATAATTGCGAAGACGGCGGGGGCATTGTATTTCATAGTAGTACTGATGGAAGTACTTTAGTATATAATTACTTTGACCAGAAACCCATCGGTGATATTACTAAACACGCACTTTTTCAACAATATGTAACATCAAAGCAAACTAAATGGTTTGCTTGTGAAATATTACCATATGGGTACATTGATGTAGATACTCAAGGCTATAATGTATATACTGTACTAAATGACTTACAAAATACTTTAGAAGATGAATCAAATTAAACAAGCGATGCTTGAAGTATTTCAAGATCCTAATTATCGGGCTATGCCCATTAACACACAAGTACGATTTAACAATGCCATTCTTCGACTAGAAGAGATTGAGCAATTTATCGTGCATATGAATACTATTGCATCGGTATACTACCATTTAATGCAAGAATCACAGCCATTTACGTGGCGAAATCGAACAGGAGATGGAAGATGGCTAATTCGAGAATCAGAAAGGTACTCAGAACCGGCAAACTCTTAATTATAGGTTTAGTACTAAGCTTTAATGCAGGCGGGTTAAGTAATAAATATGAGTTCATTACTCAAAAAGAATTCAAGTGCCTTGTGGACAACGTATATTACGAAGCCCGTGGAGAGTCTAATGAGGGTATGCGCCTTGTTGCTAAAACTACTATTAATCGTGCTCGTGATAGTAGATTTCCTAATAATGTATGCTCTGTTGTTTATGAGCCTTATCAGTTTAGTTGGACCCTTAAAAAGCCTGCTAGGATAAATAAAATGGAATGGGATCGTGTAGCTGTACAGACTCTGCACGGTATTTACCATCCGAGTGATGCATTATGGTTTCACTCTAAGAAAGTAAAGCCAGTGTGGAGACAGGGTCTTAAAATAGTTGCTATTGAAGGTAACCATATTTTTTATCGATAAAAATTTGAATTTGCTTTGTATTGCTTGTTTTGATATAATATATAGATACTTTGGGGAAATAAATGCCTTGCTATGATGGCCATGAAAGCGTAATAGTTGAATATCGAGAAGACCCTAATACTGCTAAAAAGCTAGAATGGGCTGAAGCTGCTCTATGCATGCTACTGAAGCATGTAACGGAAGGCCAGCTTACCAAGCAAGACTTCAAGAATGCTGGTATTACTCGGGCACAACTTGACGTTTGGTGGAAGGAACATAAAGCCAAAGATGAAGCGCGTTTGGCTAGAGAAGCTGAAGCGCGTAAACTTGAGCGAAGCAAGCTAGCAGCACTTAACAAACTAACTATGGAAGAGCGTAAGCTTCTTGGACTATGAAGATTCAACTTGTAAGCGACCTGCATATGGAGTTCTGGAAGAAGGATCGCCATATGGAGGTTTTCGACTATACCGATGCGGACGTATTGGTGGTCGCTGGCGACCTGCATGTGGGTCGTACTAACACTGCTAAGGCACTTAATAAGTTTGCCGAGCATTATGAGAATGTTGTTTACGTTGCTGGTAACCATGAGTTTTACAACGGTTGTGCATTAGACGACTTTCATCTTAATGTAGCACCTAATGTGCATTATCTAGATAATCGTAAGATTCTAATTGGTGATGTGACTTTCTCCGGTGCGAGTCTTTTCACTAATTTCGGCGATGATGTATTAGCGGTATGTGCTGCTGAACGAGGTATTGCAGACTTCCGTCGTATTCCTGACGCAACTCCAGCTGAGTATGCTCAGCGATTCCGTGACTCTTCCGAATGGTTCAAGTATGTGTACGAAGAATTTGAGGGCCCCCATGTGTTTGTAAGCCACTGGCTTCCGGCCATGCAGTGCGTGCATCCACGATGGAAGAGCGATTCTTACACTATGCTGCTCAACAAGTATTTTGCTAACGATCTAGGTCCTTGGATTGAAACGCTAGATAATGTTACTTGGATGTTTGGGCATACTCACGATTCTGTGGATATGAAAATTGGCAATACTAGAATGCTTTGTAATCCTTATGGATACGAGGGTTCTCTAGATCGTAACGTAGAATTTAAGCGAAATCTTGTTAATGAAGTATAATATGGAATGGTATAGAGCACGAAGATTTAGATTTAAGCGCGGCATATACTCTAAGGAAGGCACATTACACGGTGGTATATTTGCCATCAGTATTAATGATGTTTCCTATATTTTTGATGATGCTGGAGAAAAAGTAGGGTGGATCCCAGCAACTGAAAGGTTATGGGATAGTCCTGCACTAAAACAGTATAATAAACAGTATAATAATAGTAGGCACTCTGTACGTCTTTGGGGTAAGATACATGATGATACATATATTGATGTATTGGTAGAACCTGTTATCTCTATCTATAGCACTAATGAAGATAATATTACATGTAGTCCTAAGGAGGATTTACACACAAAAGACAACGTTTCTGTAACTCACTACCATGTACCAATTAACGCCGGTAATGGCCTAGAAATTACTGGCAACACAATCTCAATGAAAGAAACAATGCTACAAAATCTAATTGAAACTAACAAGCAAGCAGCTCAACAAGCCGCATATCTAGAGGCGGGACGCCTCGCCAATGTAACTCTAGCAGGTATTCTTGCTAAGAAATTTCCAGGTCTGCCACAGACTCCATTCAATTCACTAGTACTGGCTAATATTGCCGATCAGGTTGCTAAGAACCTAAAGCCAAATCCACAGCTAGCTAAGCTGACTGCTGCTATGACGACTCAAGCGTTTCTAGAACTATATGCTATGGTCGATCTAGAAGGTATGATTCATGAGCTTCTTAGTGATGATTCTGTTAAGACGTATCTAGGGAGTACCGAATAATGCGTTATGTTGGGTATGACCCACGCTACGATGCTACGCTTCTAGTTAGTACTAAAGGTGAAGCATATGTAGTATTTGGAAAGGGTTGGCCAATTAATAGTATTACTGGTAAGCCTATGGATACCGATACGTATAGTCACGATTACGAGCCCTACTTAAATCTAGAGCGTATTAAGAATTGCGTATTTCTATGATCGCTTTCTCACATAAGTTATACAAGGATGCCCTTGTAGAAATTACTACTAATAAGGGTCTCATTTACTACTTTACGTATAAGGATCTGTTCACTTATCGTAATGGTATCGAAGTGCTAGATGAAATTGAGCTAGCAGAACTAAATCGATATTTACGATTTGTATCAATTGTTACGGTGTTTCCATGAATATTGTATCACATAAAATACTAAACCAAGGTTCTGTAATTGAGCTGCAAGAAGAATATGGTGCTAAACTGTATTTCTTCCCTACCTTGAATGAATTCTCCCACGGTGATGGTTCAGAAATTGATAATCTATATCACATATCTGAGCTTAAGAAGTACATTCGTTCGGTAATGATTAGGGAAGCTTATGGCCGTTAAATATGAAGTAACTTACTCAACCGAGTATAACGAATATATAACAGAGTATACTGTTCTAAAAACCACTAAGCGTTGGTGGGGTTTCTGGAGTGAAGAATACGTTATTGTGTATCAGCTAAAATCCTATTTCCGTTGTTTTTATAGCGACGGTAAGGTTGTTGATGAGGCACTCCATTCTGCTATATGTAATTATAAAATTGCTTGCGAGATTAAAGACTGCCTATCTTTTAGACCTCAAATTTGATAAGCCTTTCGACCAAGGTAATTATCCAGAAAAGTTCTACGATCTAGTAGAAGTTAAACGCCCATGGTACAATTTCTTTAGAAAGACTACCACTAGAACTCTAGTATCGACTGTTTACCCTTATTGGACTGCATATAACGCTGATGGTACTAAGAATGAGAAAGCCTCAGCCATTCTATTCCAAATCAACTAGATCAAAGGCTCCAACTCAGGAGCCTTTTTCACATCGGAACTCTACAAGAAGCACAATCAAAAATGCAGTTGTATTTGCTAAAAAAGTGTGATACAATATAGTTGTACAAGCGCACAGAAGTACAAAACACCGTGAGCCGTTAGGCGATCCGGGGACACAGGAAAGTCTTGACAGGTGATGGAGCGGACCTTGGGAGCACCGTATCCTACCAGTGTGCGACATTTCCTGTGTCCCCGGTATCGACATAAGGCAATCACGGTGTGAGCAAATAGGGGTACTGTTTTTTATATAAATTCAATGCACCGAAGAAACTAAGAAAGTTCCGACTTTTTCTCAAATTTACTAATTTTGCCCGGTTCGCCCGGATTTTTATGTCTAAGAGCCTTAATAATTTACCCCTAATTGATCTAACTAATGAGTATCTAAAGATTATCTCTAGCCCTAAAGATATTGCTAGTTTAACACTAGAGGAATTTTTAGCACTTAAGCAATCGCCCGAGCCCAAGAGATTTTTTCCGCTAGGAGAAAATACCTCAGAGATTACTGCTTTAGTTAATAAATTTGCAGAAGACTTCAATCTTAAGAAGGAGGTTGAGTGGTTTATACCTCAAGGTCTTTCTAAGTTTGTGGATGTACCAGTGTATCAACTGCTAGCAGCGCTACCCAAGGATAAGCTGCTAGGATCGCTATGGCTTTTATTCAAGTATTGTACTAGAGGATTGCTAGTGCCAAAGCAAATCGATGCTAGGTACGTTAATTATAGCTCTCTAGTACCTTTGATTCCTTCGGCTTATAAGAAATTCCATGATAAAGCTTATTCTAGCTGGGATCGTGGAACATTTAAAACGCTTGTTCCAACAGACTTGTATCAAGCCGCTACGGCTGAGTATCCAGATATTGATGCTAGAACCTTATTAGCCGCTAGAACCGAAGCGCTTACGATTAAAACAACTAAGAATATTCGAAATGCTGAGACTACTTATGCTTTATATTTTCCTAAAGATTCAGAACTGCATAAGTTGCCTAAATTAGCTCAGATCATGTTATGTCAGACCTGGTGTGCTCATCCAGTTAATCGTTCTAGATATATGATTTTAGATCCTAGAGATTGGGATAAGATGCCAGAATCTTTAATTAGCGGGGCTGAGCCTTTTGTTAAAACAGGGTTTAAATTTGCTAATGCTGAATTACTCTAAGATGCAACAACCTGATGCTTTCAGCATCAGGCTTTTGCGGCTGAGCATCAAGAACTCGCTGGATATAGACCTCACAAAAATTTCACAAATTGACCAAAATCACAAAACTTGATTATGAAGTACGACATTGAAACAACTAAGAAGTTGATGGCTGATTACGCTGCTGGGGTCGGAACTGCCGACCTAGCTCAGAATTTAGGTGTGCCTGAACGCTCTGTAATTGCAAAACTCAGCAGTTTAGGTGTTTACCAGCGCAAAGTTTACCTTAACAAGCGTGGTGAACTGCCGATTAAAAAGGAACAATATATCGTTAAGCTTGCAAAATTGCTTGATGTTGATCTTCAATTGCTTGAAAGCCTCGAGAAAGTGAATAAAAACGTACTTAAGTTGCTTGAACAAGCTTTAACTCTGAATAAATGAAAAAAGCCCACAAATTTCACATTTGTGGGCTTTTTTGCGTTTGGGTGCCAAATCGTCGCTGATTTGATGCTAGAGCATTATTTATGCTAAGCTGCAGCACTTGATGCTTTCAGCATCTGCCCGCTGTGGTTGAATATCGCTCATAGGTGATAATTTGCAAATATCGGCTAAAGGTGATAATAGACTCGAATTTCTCTAACACACACGACTGAATTTACTTACTTGACTTGCATAGGTTTTGCACTGTATAATGTTGGCGCTTTCGGTGCCAAAGAAAATTACAGACGTAAAAAAGCCTACGATTCATTACAAATCGTAGGCTCCAAAACTGTACCACCAGTATTTTGTAAAGAGTTAGTCGGTTCCCAGTTATTCTGGCTAACTCAATAATGCACTCTTTCATTTTTCTGTGTAATAGAAAAAAGGTTCATCATACCTGCTCAGTAGCGTCTGTGGCTGCGACCGGTAATTACTCCGGATTTTGGTTAGAGACAGACTGGACTCCATTCAGTCTTTTTGAGCTATTATTGTACTACCAAATAGGTAGTAGGGTACTCATCCCAAATAATTCGAATCTCACGAATCTGTCAGTCTATAGTTCGCATAGCTGGTCCTATGTGTGACTCCATCTCCAGCGCTACACCGATGTATTTCCAGACTAGACCCATCGGTAGGTTGCCTAGCTGACCATTATATAAGAGACACTAGCTGCATAGGTTGACCAGCTAGGAATATGCGTTTCTATAACAATCTAACACATGAACGCACAAACATGTTAGACCTTTTTGTTTACGGGCTGTCAGCCGTGGCTTAAATCCCTTGTCACAATAGCGCTTCCGTCACGCCACAGAAGACTTTGCGATCTTCCGTCGGTTTGAGTAACTTGTACTAATCTCCAGTTACTTTTCAGATATGCACTCGGAACTGCACGATTCCAGATGTATACTCCATCGGTATAGCCCGCAAAGGCATCAGGATGGCCGTAGTCTCCATACTCTTCAGTGCTGCCGGGTTTCAGAATTGATGCTGAAAGCATCCGGCCGCTGTGCCTGAGAGTTTCGCTAGAATTTCACTAGCTCATCAGTGGATTAAGCAGTTCAGGTTGCCAGCCGTCTCCTACGTGGTAGCTTTCGCTTTTCGGATCCTATATACATCTACGCACGATGGCATAGAAACCACTACTTCCGCCGTACTAAGCCTTGCGGCCGCTGTACTAGGAAAACTGGAAGCCTATGAGAGAATCGAACTCTCCTTGCTGGGATGAAAACCCAGGGTTCTGACCACTAAACTAATAGGCCATCAGACTATATAACAAATCAGACTTTTGACTAAAATAGTCTTTTGACTAAAATAGACTTCAGACTAATTTTAGAAATTGAGTACTCAGCAGTAGCTTATTCCTTGTTAGACCAGCTCGATACCTGGTACACACTGGACTCAATTTCTAAAATTATCTTAAGGGCTGACGCTCGGTATTTTCGTTCCTGCATCTCATTGTATTGAGACGTGGACTAAGAAATTTCTCGGCAATTAAGGACGCTCGTGTAAGCTTGACGCTAAGAACACACCGCTGTCCACCCACAATTCAAAATGGCAGTGCGTAAGACTAATATTCGCGCACTTTTAAGTATGTTATCAACTACTAATAAATAGTCGGTCAAATCAACATACACCAGTAGTTGGTAACGATCCACACAATCATAGAACCTTGTAGGTTATACCTGTTAGAATATTTATTCTAGTTGGCCGATCGTTACCGCATACATATATTATACAGAACTTTTACTACAGCTTCAAGTTCATTTTTTATATTCTTAATGATCGCTTTGCTGTTCTCGCCGCGTCATGTAATTATTATAACAAATCTGATAAACTAAAACAAGTGAGAATTTTCAACGGTGGATTGCAGGCTGTTAGGCCACCTACTTCTTACACCTTACCACGCAATGGTGGAAGCCACATATGAAAATCTTACTCAGCCTTAGCAGCGCGCAGGGCGGTTAGCACCGCCATCAGCGCGGTACCGGTAGCCTTTTCGAGGCTTTCCAGCACTTCCTCGCTGCGGCCGGTGAGTTCGGCGATTTCCGCCACCATCTCAGCCTTCAGCATGGTACGCTTAGCAACCTTTTCGGTCTTGCTCTTGTACACGTTTTCCTTCGCCAGCTTGGCGATCACACTGCGAGTCGTACGACCAAGTTCGGTAGCGATCGCTTCAACGGTCACACCAGCCTTGTAGTCCGCAACCATCTTAGTGGTTTGCTCGTCAGTGTAGTTAACAGTCTTGGTTTCGGCAGTCATTTCAATTTTCTCCAAATGAGTATATATTATAAGGGTTTAACAACGCAACTTCAAATCAATTTTTTCGTTCGTATCGGCTGGTTTGCTTTCCCAACCGATTCATCTATTCTAGAGTGTTTCGATTATCAGCACAAGTGAGAATTTTTTCGTCTTGTGGGATAGTATCATCGAACAACTCGGGTAATTCTTCTCGCGCATTTTGCACGGCGAGTCTGTAATCTCCGTAAAATTTACTGGCTTCGAATAGGTCCATTTGCTTTCCTTTCTCGATTTATATTATTTTACATTTTTGAGATTTGGAGATCAACTCTATATTTCTGATTATCAGACTGACTAGGCCGATGCGATGTGTGACGCTTGAAATTACTTACTTGACTCGACAAGGTTTACCACTGTATAATCGAGGCGCCGGCCACCACCAAAGTTTTCCACTTGACAAGGTTTTCCACTGGCGCAGGTGCACTATAGTGCACCTGCTTGGTCAGAAGTAACAAAGTGTAAAAATTGTAACAACCTGTAACTTACAGGTTGTTACATTTGCGTAAGTGAGCGCCCACTTCGCTGCTGAATGCGAGTGAGACTGATTCGCGTTTGGACATGTAAAAGATTGTAACAGCGCTTGACACGGGCCGCAAAATTATGATATAATTTTGGCGCAAAATTGTAACAACCTGTAAGTTACAGGTTGTTACAATTAACATTTGCAAAAAGCGGCCGCGGCCGCTTTTGTTTAATCCTTTACGATATAGGTAGGTTTCAATTCGACTGTAAATGTACGAGAAACTTCGTACCATTGAATTTCGTCGAAGTTATATTCTTCAGGATCCAAGTGCTTCGCAGCCTTTTCCATAACTTCTTCGACAGTATCACCGATTACAATATAATCGTTTCCTGAAGTGTCAAGGTTAAAATTAGCCAGAATCATATTATTCCCCAATCAAAAAGTTAAGTGAATCTTCCTCAGACAATTCGGTCAAACCCGAATCAGTTTCAGCGTCTAGCCAGTCGTCGCATTCATCGCACGTATTGACGTTATGCGCATCCTGCAATTCTCGAATCTCGGCCGACGACAATCGCGGCACATCGCGCGATCCGTGATACCTTGCAATTGCATAGCCATCCTTCACAATCCACAAACCGGGTTCGCCACCCTTTTCGTCGCAGATAGCGTAGTCAACCGGCTGCACGATATGTCCACGTTGAATCACTGTTTAGCTCCTAAAGTGAAATCACAGTATAGCAGAGCATTTCCGCTCTGCTATAGGTGTTTACCCTTAGCCCACAACCTCGAAAGTCGGCCGACGACTGGGGGCATTGCGATAGGCGATCACATAATCACGGTGCTTTTCCGCTTCCTCCAGACTGTAGAATGTGCGCCCGACGGTGCGGTAATCTTCGCTACCATGGTAGTGGTAGCGATTGCGCTGCACGCGAAAACCTGTAACCAATTCGCCGTGCATTACTTTCACGATGCGGAACTCGGGGCCGCGAGGATCTGCGACCAATTGTGCCTGCGGCAAGTCGCTAGGAAAACCATGAACCTTAGTCTTAGCCATTTTCAGAAAACCTTTTTAGAAGCATCGGTAGACCCGACGAAGAGAAGTATAGCAGACCTACGAACCTTGTACAAACTTTTTTCTAGGTGAAAACACCTATTGACGCGGCAGAAAATTATATGCTATAATTTTGGCGCAAATTTGTAACAAATTGTAACTGAATTTTGGCGCAGGTGCGCTTATATTATAACACGCCGCGCGCCGAAAGTCAAGCGGAAAAGTGTAACAGTTTGTAACAATGCCGGGCGATTAAAAACCCGCCGAAGCGGGTTTTTATTATTCGACTGCCATATTCGCAATAATACCTGCGAAATACTCGAAATTCTCTTCTGCGAGTTTCACTCGCATACTGAATCCGCTCTCCCAGCGGATTCGCACCAGATACTCGCCGACATTCTTACGAAACTTAGTTTCGTCGGGTGCCTTATATGCCGTGCTAATATCCGCAAAACCATTTCCAGCGGGAGTAATTGCGACAGTCACGCCAACATCCGGGAACTGGAAAATCTGGGTTTCCGGATATGCTCCGCGCATATCTTCCAATTGTTCGCGCATTTCCGGGGTCATCTTGGTTTGATTCGACATTTTAATATATCCTTTAGTTTAAAAGTAACCGAGAACTGCGCCGAGCGGGACGAAGAAAATACCTACCGCGCGGCCAACAAATAGTGCATTAATAGCCGCATCTGCTGTAATCATATGCACCAGTGCAGCGATATTCATAATCCAGCCGATAATCGCGGCAATAACCACGCCAATAATACCGATACCAGCGAAGAATCGAAACATTATATATCCTTTAGTTTAAAATTAGTATTAGACAGGATTGCACGGTATCCCGTACTACTTACCCGCTGCGACGTATGCAGCGGAGCCTATATCTAATTACTCGCTAACGGGGTCTTCCGCCAGTTGCGCACGAAGTGCGTCGATTTCTGCCTGCATGTCGGCAACCTTGCTAACATGCACAGACTCTGCCAGAGCCTTAAAGATCGCGCGAAGCGCCGACTTGTTGGCCTTTGCCAGCGAACTAGTATCGTTTTCCGTGAGCTTCAGGATCGCGCCGATAGCATCGGCGGTTTCGTCCTTTTTCTGCACGGGTTCGCCAGTCTTCGAGACGTATTCCTTCGCCTTGTAGACCTGCTCACGCGAGAGCTTCGCAACGACGGAACGCACAGTCTTGCCGAGAGTTTCGGCAATCGCTTCAACAGTCACGCCAGCCTTGTAATCGGCGACCATCTTGGCGGTTTGTTCGGCAGTGTAGTTCACAGCCTTAGGGGTCTTGGTAGCAGTAGCCATTTTCAGTATTCCTTTAAGAAACAAATTAGATCATTTCGCTCTAGGCCGGCCGATCTGTCATCCGTTGAAACTATTATAACCGGGTTTCAATTCCGAGTCAAGTCTAGGGTTTTTGTCGCTTCCTTTCGTTTGCTTCATTGCCTAACCGAGAAATACAGTATAAGTGAAAAGACCAACAGCCGCAAGAACTTTTTTCTAGGTGCAAACCCCTATTGACGTGCGTCGCATCTCATGGTAGCGAATTTAGACCCTAACACAGAAAAGAATTTTGCGCAATAGGTGTTTCCCCTATTGACGCGGCCCAATTTTACGTGGTAAAATTGGCGCAAATTTGTAACAAATTGTAACAGGAGATAATAAAAAGAAAACCCGCCGGAGCGGGTTTTCTATTATGGAGTATCTACATCAGGTAAATACAAATTGGGGATTTTAAAATGTATTGAGATAAGATGCGCCATATATTGAAAACTAGGGCCGTGAATATCTGTAAAACCCTGTTCCTGTTGCCATGCGTGAATAAGCTCGTGAATAATAAGAGTTTCTAGAGATCGAATATCCTCCACCACATTGCCCATATATATACGAATAAGGTGACTATGCAATTTATTATTTTTAGTTAGTATGGCATAATAACCCGCCGTCATCGCCTTATTTGATTTTGAACGAATTTCAATCTTATAAGGCTTTTTCAGTCCGAGATAACTAATCACTTCGATATTCATATTCAAGCCTTAAAATGATCCTTAACCTGATGATTGCGCCAGTTATATGCAATCGACTTTTCACGCCAATTCTTTTTCTTGAGAATATGCACAAGGGTAGGCAATTCATAACCGATAATATCTTCGACGCTAGTATGCGGTTCATCGGTCATTTCACCACGCAGAAATCCGGTAACGGCTTCCGCAGTAGTCGAAAAGGTCATATTACCTTTTTCAGTGCGGGCATTGAACAAATGATTGTCCAACACAAATTGGCGATACTGTTTAGTATTGCAGATATTGCCAACCGCTGCACCCCACAGACAAAATCTATCCTTAAACTCATTCAGAATAATGCCAGTATTGCGGCATTTAGATTCATCAAAGGCCAGATTGTATGCGGTAAGTGTAGGATTATATTTAGTAATAGCCTTTGCAATCCAAATATTAATTGCGTTAACGCTGGCCAACATACGCGCGCCAGATTCTAGCATGGAATTATAGTTAGCCATGCGACGATCAATACTAGCCTTAGACCAGATGCCCGATGCATTAAGATCATAGAATAGATTATCGACCCCGTAAATATTCTTTACGAGAATACCGGCCTGTGCAGCGATATTGCCGTGACGATCACAGATAACAATGCCAAAATCCGCCACCTTATCCGTGATAGTGGTTTCCGTGTCAACGATAGCGAAAAATTGTTTCTTAGCCATTGGGTTTTGTGTGTTGTGGAGCCACCATTATAGGGGGCTTTTTTCAAGTTGTCAAGTGTTTAATGACCTTGCTTTGACGGAATATAAACCCCGCGAATCATAAAATGATCGCAAACCGCTTTCAGATATGAAGTATTATCTTCGTAAAATGTAGCATTTTCGGGTTTGTATTGCTTCAGATTGAAAAACTTTTGCAAACCCTTAATTTTCAATTCGCCACCTGAGCGCGTATCACCATCCGCGCGGGAAATAAGATAATCGGGTTTTCCCAATACTTCATTGACAAATTGCCAATCAGCAGCACGCATAACTCGCGCAGTGGCAATAATAGTATAAATACCGGGTTTTCCGAGGTTGGCCATATATTGTTCGGCCAGCGGCAACAAACCATCATCCATTGCACGGTATTCATTTTCGCGCCAATAATCCAAATCAATGCGCTCAATACCATTGATTAGTTTTGTACGATACCTATGCAAAGAATCGACTAGCGTGCCGTCCATATCGTAAATGTCGCAGCGCATTACCAAACCTTCAGAGTTAGTGGAACGCCTAGCATACCATAGCGCACGCCACATCGTACTAGGGCAAACCCCTATTGACAGGTTGTGGGTGGTATGGTATAATTTTGGCGCGTCTGGCTGTTACAACTGTTACATATTCCGGGCACAGTCCTTGCTTGGTTCCGGCAAGACACCTATACGGGCCGCTAAGGCAAAATCGTCCATTCTGGCACCCTCATATCGACGAAAATTTGCGATTGACTGGCGGGTATCCATAATTAATACCCCGTAGGGTATCCAAGCGCATAGGTGAGCTTGTACCATACCCCCTACCGTATACGCCCCTACCCCTAGGGGTATGCCTCGTGCTGGCACGCATCTTGCTTGTGCCTGTTACACCTTGTTACAAAATAATGCTTGTCAATAGGTGTTTGCCCTATTGACACGGGCCAAAATTATGTGGTATAATTTTGGCGCAAATTTGTAACAGTTTGTAACAATGCTTGACAAATAAAAAAGGCCTTGCGGCCTTTTTTAGTTTGGGTCCCATCGAGGGAGTTTATCGTTAATAATATCTGACCAATTATTAAACCAGTCCAAGAAAATCAACAAGCTAGCGATTGGAATAGTAATACAAACAATGATAGGAAATTTAATCAGATTAAGAATTGTACGTTTATCTCGTTTAAAATTAAGTAATTTCCACATCTTAAACCTTTCTAGCCATATAGGCAACAACAAACACTGGCGAGAATGCCAGAATGGAAACTAACGAAATTGTGAAATAAATCATCGTTGTCTAACCCAAAAGAACATAAAATCTGTTATCGATGCGCTAGTAATATAGGGGGCGAGAATACTATTATTGTACCTATTGTCTCGATATTGAACCCACCCATTTTTAACTTCTAGAATTTCTGCGGTTTCGTGTGCAAATGGATTTGCCTTGCGGGATTTTCCATATACATCGCCGACTCTAGGGTCGCGATCAAAAGACAAAATATTACGCAATGAGAACATTATATAGCCCCAAAATGTTTGCGCCGGCAAAGGCACCATTTAGAACACACAAAGCCTTATCTTTACGATGCAGGCCGACCAGTAGCCAGGATACACTACCTACAGTAAAAAAGCAATATCCTAGTAGGAAAATTTGCATAGCTACCACGTAGGAACCTGCTATGCTAGCGGCAGTTCCGATCCATGCTAGAAATTTCATACCTTAATTCCCGCCTTTTGAGCTTCCCATTTTGTATTAGTCATCGAATGAAGTCTATTAGGGGTTACACCCATTGTCACCATGACTTTTTTCCATGCGGCATCGTGTCCCTTTGACCCAAAAACATTATTTGCGACAATGTGCGCAACCTCGTGAATGATAGTATTATTCACGAAATATTCGGTATGTTCCCACATCAATTCTGCGGAAAATCGCACGATATTTGTGGGCCTGAAAAACGCATAACCCGCAGTGGTTTTCAGCCGTTTACTAATTTCAGTTTTCGGCATTTCATACTTGCGTAGTGACGGGTAGAACACGCACGCACGTTCCCATTGCTTACGCACGTTGAATTCTGCAACTTGTTGCAGGTATGCGATATCCATTTTATGCTTGCCGCTCCGCGGAAAGGATAGTATAGCACGGCCAAATACACTTTGCCTTTCTCATAGCAGATGCTGCGGTTTTGGCTTGCACGATAACAGTAAATGTGCGGTAGTCGAATTTGACGCTAACCGTAAACTTTTCCATTTCGTTCTCCGTGTTGCCTGAAGTGTATTCTAGCGGGTTTTTAGCCTTGTGCATGGGCTTTACATTCCTTTACACAGTAGCATTTTGTTACAACTTTCTTACGTCAATAGGGCAAACCCCTATTGACGCCGCCGCCAAAATTATGGTATAATTTTGGCGCAAAATTGTTACAGTTTGTAACAATGCTTGACAAATAAAAAGGCCTTGCGGCCTTTTTATTTTACAATTACCTCATAAACAAGCCACGCCAACGGATGTTTAGATTGCACATCCGACCTACGTTCTCCGAAAACAATAAGCTTTTCGCCGGTCACGTAAACAACCTCAAAGATTCTCATTATTGCCATCCCATCATTTTATTAAACTTGACAAGGATTGTCAAGACACACAACAGAAAAAATCGTTGAATTAGGTCAATCATGTTCGTTCCTTAATCTTGTACCTAAGCATTATCAGCAAAAATACAAGGTTTGTCAAGTAGTTACAAAGTAAAGGCCAGTCAGCTTTAGGCCAAACGTAGGCGATAGTCAAAACCTCACCGCCGAGCCAGGCCAATAGAAAAAACCAATTCAGGCCCCTAGAGTGCCCATCCCTCGCACATTGAATTGCTTGAGGCAATCCGCAGATAGCGAAAAGCAATGAGCCGGCCCAGCCGATAGCCTCATTCATACAGCATCCCTGGGTATGCTTTTAATGTGATTTTCGAGCCATCCAATTTTTGCAAGATTTTGGAAATTGGCTGCACCAATGCATACTTACTTATTACATCAATCACGGTAACGCGAAATTGCGTGTGTTCTTCGTTATTCACGTATGTAAGGGTTTCCCCTACTTGCGGCATTCTAGTAATGGGACGCATTTTATTCACCGTGGTTAGAAGGATCATAATAGCCGGTATCGTCAGACCCAAACCAATCGCTCATTCCCGATCTCCTAAAGTGAATACAGTATAGCGCATTTTTTCGAGCTTGTGCGAACTTTACATTCGTAATTGTTTGTAACAATGCTTTACCCGGCCCAAAATTGTGTGGTATAATTTTGGCGCAAAATAGCCGACCAAATTGGTCGGCTATTTCTAGAATCTCCAACCCAAAATAACCTTAGAAACCTGCCGGCCTCTACGCAATTGTCTAGCACGATATCGCGCAGCCCTACGTTTATTCAAAAGCCGCATCCATGCAAAATTATCATTCCACATTTTATGCATCCTCTTCCAGTTTCAGGCCGTTACGGTCTGCCAAGTCGTATCTATATACATCGTGATCTATATAGTTTCCATGCAGATCACGCAATACCCAGTTTTCATCGTACATTAGTTCGCGCTTCATTTCAAAGGCAATACCGATATACCCAAATTTTTCTATTCCACCATTGACACCTTGCAAAATGTTCATACGCTCAACGCTCCAATCTTTTCCTTGAGTTCGCTAATGAAGAATTCAATACGCTTTACTTCGGAAACAGTTTTGCAGTCATTCTGTTTCAGCTGAAGCGCACGAATACGTGCTTGATATTCTTGAATAAGGGCGATTCACAGTGTCATGATTAAACCCCTTCGGCAATCTTACGAGCAAGACGACGAGCTTCGCAGTGATAGATTTCAGCTTCGTAGTGCTTGCCCATTGCATCAAGGCGGCGAGCATTTGCAAGAGCGAGGCGGTAGGCTTGTTGCTTGTTCATTTCGTTTCCTTGTTCAGTGAAGATAGTATCTCACGTGCCAGATCGTTTGTACATAGGGAAAACCCTATATTACAGCAACTTTACATATGTAAAAGTTTGTAACAGTGCTTGACGCGGCCGGTTTTTGTGTGGTATAATATTGCCGCAAAATTGTAACAACTTGTAAGAATTGTTACAATTGCTGGCTTACAAGTCAATCACGAATGCAACATAGCCATATCGCGTATAGAAAACGATTTGTTGCAAGCCTTCTGCCTTGATAGCCTCACAATCCCGGATGCTAAAGTAAGGGCCTGCAACAACCTGAAAATCCTTCCCCGCCTTCCAGTCTGTAAGGGATGCCTCGCGCCCGTAGGCGCCCTTAGCCTGCAAGTACGGTACGGAAAAAGCCTTAGCCATGTTATCCCCTTAAGCGCATTCTGCGCTAGCGTTGAATCCAAAGTGCATGCGTGTCTTGGTAGTGCGCCCGGTGTAGGTCGTCCAAATAACGCAACCCTGCTCATGATAGTGACGACACACGGTGCCCATCTCTGCAATAGTGCCAGTCTCGTTCACGTCAACGGGATCATCAATGTCCCAATACGAACCCTTAAGGGTGAAGGTATTGGATGCGTTATCGATGTTGCAAGTCAGGTGCATGGTGTTAGCTCCTAGTGTGTGTATGTATTCTATCAGCCTTGCCGGCCTTCCGCAATCTCTTGCGCAAGCATCCATGCTTGATTTTGCCAGAAGCACATATTGTCGTAAGTGCTAGCGCGGTCTTCCGGGGTCGAGCCAGCGTACTTGGTCATTGCCTCGCCGTACATCTTAAGGGCAAAGGTCAAGGCTTCTTGGTTTGCAGTCATGATGTTAGCTCCTAGTGTGTGTCTGTATTCTATCAGCCCTTGATCGCCTTGACAAGCTTTTGCATGAAAGATTGCTGCTTAACAGTACGCACCGGGGCAGGCTTTTGCCAGGCCGAAACAGTACGGATCATGGATTCGTTGGCGGTGTATTCAGAGCGAATGTTGCGATTCATGATGTTGTCCTTTGCTTGCTATGTGTTCATTATATCTACATCATAGCGCATGTGTGCATCTTTACACTGCTTTACAATCATGTAAGGTTTGTTACATATTATGTCATGTCAAGGTTTGTTACAATTGTTGCACCTTGTTACAGGTGGGGGGTTAGCAGACTGTTACAATTTGTTACATGCTGAGGCCCCTTCTCACGGAAACTATTTGCATATTCAATGACAGACTTTGGGTGCCAGAGCCGATATAAACATTATAAACTCATTAACCAGCCAAATCAAGAAAAAATTCCCAAGCCTTTCCAAAAATTACACTTGCAACATATATACATCACGAGTATAATATAGTCAAACAACAATTACATCCATATGAACAATCTCCCAAGTACAACACCTGCTGAAACTTTAGATATCAGCCCAGAAGCGCTGGAAATAGCAAATGCGTTTCTTCAGTCACAAGACCTCGTAGCAGTAGCTTCAGAGTTAGACATACCTGTCGAAATGGTGACGCAGTACCTTGCAAAAAAGGAAGTAAAAGCATATATTGATATGGTTTTCTTCAATCTAGGTTTCAATAATAGATTCAGAATGGCAGATGCCATGGATACTATTATTAGAAAAAAGTTCCAAGAGCTAGAAGAATCAGAAATGGGCAGTACAAAAGATATTGCAGAACTTTTAGCTTTACGTCATAAAATGACTATGGATGAATTGGATAGACAGATTAAATTAGAGACTCTAAGACAGTCTAATATTAAAAACCAAGTCAACGTACAGATCAACGAGGGCTTCTCTGACGGCACCAAATATGGTGATTTAATTCAAAAACTAATGACCGGAAATGTTCAATAAAGCACTAAAATATCTTAGTAATAATAAGCCCGAAAAGGCTTTAGCATTATTTAAAAAACTATTAAAAGATACTCCCTATAAGGAAATATACCTTAATATGGGTAGCTGTTATAAAATGCTAGGTAACTACCCTAAAGCCGCAGAGTACTATTTAAAGGCAAACGACTCTAGTGTGCCATTTACTGATAATACTTTTGTAAAACAATACGATAAAGCTTTAAATAACTTAGGACTTATAGCAGCGGCGTATAATAATGATGAGGAAGCTGAAACATTATATAGAGCATCTCTAGCAAACAATCCATTGTACTATGATGCACTCTGGAATTATGCAAATGCGTTACTAAAAAGATACTGTAGTAGAAAATATGACGATCTAAAAACTTGTTGGGATCTCTATGAGTATAGAACAAAGCGAGAATTAAATCCCGTTGCCTTCAAAAATAAGAAAAAAGATTTAATATTATGGAATGGTATAGATAAGGTAAAATCTCTAGTTGTATTAACTGAACAGGGTTTCGGAGACCACTTAATGTTTGGGAGATACTTACACCTACTAGAACCGTATTGCGATACACTATATATACAATGTGCAGAACGCGCAGAGGTATTTTATTCTAAATATAAAACGTGTAGAGACCCTATAGATACTGATGCTACACATGGAGTGCCTTTTTGCAGTTTAGGCAAATATTTCAATACACACATACCACCAGGTGACTGGCTCAAGGATAAATATGTTAAAAAACAACCAAATGGGGTACTCGACATCGGGGTTACTTGGTCCGGTAATCCTGATCACGCTAATGACCGTAATCGCAGTACTAGCCCCGTCTATTTTCGCAGGCTTGCAAGCTTTGGTAATTTATTTACTCTTAACCCTACCGAGGCTGGTACTAAGGGCTTTAAAGATTTACAAAGTGGAAATTGGGCTTCCACCATTAGTGAATTATCGAAGCTAGATTTAGTAATTACAGTAGATACTAGTATTTCACATTTGTGTGGTGCACTAGGAATGGAATGCTGGGTACTAATGCCATTGATAGAGACAGATTTTAGATGGGGTGACAACTCAATGGGATACGATAATATATGGTATCCTAGCGTAAGAGTTTTTAGAAATCCCAACAGTTGGGAAGAAGTATTTAAGAATGTGGAGATTGAGCTTGAAAAGCGTAGAAACTCGTTACGGTAAGTGTTGGTTTTATGGAAAAGATGAATATATCGGTCGCTCTCTCTATAGTTATGGAGAATTTAGTGGTGAAGAATGTGAGGAAATTATTTCCTTGGCTGCCGGTGGGAGCTGCATCGATGTGGGTGCTAATATTGGCTTCATGTCTATGGCTATGGCTTGGAGTGGCTGTAGTGTTCTAGCATTTGAACCACAGCCTGAGCTTTATAAGCTTCTGAACATGAATTTGGAAATTTATGGCTTACGTACAGCTACCTCGCCAGTTGCGCTTTCTGACAAGCCTGGAACAGCTAAAATGCCGCGCATACGCTACGGCGATCGCGGTAATTACGGCGGATTAGGCTTAGGTCAAAAAAGCGATCTAGGCACTATTGATGTGAAAACAATTACTTTAGATTCTCATCTCGCGTACGGCAGTATAGATTTTATTAAAATAGACGTTGAAGGCCATGAGCTGCAAGTACTAAAAGGTGCTAGTGAGACTATTACACGTTTTAAGCCGATCATGTATATTGAAGATGATAGACCTGATAAGAGTGTTGAATTACGCAAGTATATAAAGCACTTAGGTTACAACATACGAGAGAGTAATACTCCCATGTACAGAGAGAATAATTACTTAGGCTATAAGAAGAATATTTGGGGCGTACATTACATTAGTCAGAATTTAATATGCTCGACATAAGTAGACCTAATGTAGATACTGAAGAGCTTACTGACTTTCCAGTATCTCAGCGATTTATTAAACTATCCATTGTTAATTATCTAAAGCTTATTCCAGCTAAGGATCCTATTACTAATGAGAATAGTAACGTCTTTGAACAGTTAAATAGACCTCAACGCGCGTTGATAAACGCAGTAAATGATCCTAGATTTAGATTTATTTGCGGATGTTTAAGCAGACGACTTGGAAAAACCTATATAGTTAATATTATAGCGCAGTTGGTACTTTTAGTACCCGGTTGTAATATTCTTATCATGTCGCCGAACTATAGTCTTAGTACTATCTCATTCGAACTGCAACGTAAGCTAATTGGCATGTTTGATCTAGAAATTACTAGAGATAACTTAAAAGATCGCGTAATTGAAATAGCTAACGGCTCTAGCGTCAGAATGGGTGCGTTGAGCACTGTAGATAGTAGCGTTGGTCGTTCGTACGACCTAATTATATTCGACGAAGCAGCTCTAGGTAATGACGGGGAAGAAGCATTTAATGTTTCACTACGTCCTACACTAGATCGCCCCGGTAGTAAGGCTATATTCATTAGTACACCTCGTGGTAAGAATAACTGGTTTAGTAGATTCTTTCAGCGTGGATATAGCAGCGAGTATCCTGAATGGGTATCAATTCACGCTGACTATAAAGAGAATCCTAGAATGCTACCTAGTGACGTAGCAGAAGCTAAGCGCTCAATGAGTAAGGCAGAATTTGATCAAGAATATATGTCTAGCTTCAATACGTTTGAAGGACAAATATTTGAGGTTAATTCCGACAATTTAATAGATGAATTCGAAATGCACGATGGTTGCGAATTCTTTGCTGGACTAGACCCAGGTTATAGAGATCCAACCGCTTTTGCTGTTATATGCTACAGTGAGCGTGAAGATACTTATTATATTGTGGACGAATATTTAGAAGCAGAACGTAAGACTCCTGAGCATGCTGCATCACTACAGACAATGATCGATAAATGGGGTATTGATGCTATATTTATCGATCCAGCAGCCGCTCAGTTTGCTAGCGATCTGGCTTACGTTTACAATATACCTACTCTAAAAGGTAAGAAAGACGTTCTAGCCGGTATCGCGTACGTACAGTCATTGTTGCAACAAGGTAGACTAAAAATATCTAGAAATTGTACTAAGATTCTAGCAGCGTTTGACCAGTATCAATGGGATCAACGTGAAACGTTGACAAAAGAAAAACCAGGCCACAAAGATAGCCACTTGCCAGACGCAGTTAGATATGCATTACACACATTTACCGCCTGAGGAGGCAATATGGACGTATACAGTTATGAGAACTTAACAAATACCACACTATCTATAGGTGGTTACACCATCATGCCCTATGGCGAGTACGTTAGTAATGGTACCACTATTGCAGCTTTGGATGCTGAGAATGGCGGTAGGGTACAGAAATACTTAAATGGTGTTTTAGTACCTGCAACTGCTGGAGGTATTCCTGTTGTGTGGACTGATGCCACCAGATCGGCGCTGGTGGGGGCTGGGAATGTTCCGTCCCCGGTGTCAGGGGCTCGAATTCCGCTGGTCACGTCTCCGGTCCTAGTGGCGCACCGTGGCAATCGTCGTGTCGACCCGGAAAACACGATGTCGGCGTTTCGCAAGGCCTACGCGATGGGAGTGCGCTACATCGAGATGGATCTGCACGGGTTCGATGGTGGTGGCTGCGGTGTCATCCATGACTCGACCGTGGATGCGTTGACGGACGGCACGGGGTCGACGCAGACCTTTACCCCCACGACGTTCACCGCGCTGGCAGTAGACGTGTACTCGAAAAACGTTTCGGTCATGCCGGGCTATCTGGTCGACAGGCCGCCGCTGTTTTCGGAAGTGCTGGACTGGGCGGCCGACAAGGACGTGGTGCTCGTCGTCGAGGCCAAGAACAACAAGGCGGCACACGCGGGCGCGGGCGAATTGAGGCAGCGCAACTGGCCCACGTCAAAGCTCATCTGGCAGACCGGCAGCAGTGTCGATGTCGTGCCGCTGGTTGCCTCGGGCTATCCAGTGCTGTGGCTGCAGGCCTCGCTGGCTGGCGTCAACTGGGCCACGATCTACGGCTATGGGGCGCGGCATGTCGCCTCGGTGACCACGCAGTGGACCGCTCCGCTTGTGGCCGCTGCCAAGGGCGCCGGCCTCACGACGTGGGCCTACACCGCAGTCAGGCGCACCGAGGTGGCTGCGATGGCGGCGCTCGGCATCGAGTACGTGATCGGTGACGACGTCGGATACCTGTCGCAGCAGATCCGCCGCACGCGCTCGGCCTACGAAATGGGGCGCTATGACATCGGCATGCTCGGCGCTGCCAACGGCTCCGAGCCTGTGCCGGACGACAGCACGCGAGGCCTCTGGAACTCCGCAGCAGAGTGGGGCTATGGCCTGGGCGCGGGCTATCTCTCGTGCCTGCAGGGATGGGCCTGTCCGATCAAAGGCGACGCCAATGCTGCCTCGTTCACGTTGTCGATTGATTTCAACTTCGACGCGGTGAGCGCTGATGACCGTTGGATCGGCGTGCACGTGTGCGCCAGCACGGACGGCCCGTTTGTCGACGGCGCCAACATCCTCAACGGCTACCACCTGTTGATCCGCCGCAACGGCACCGTGCAGGTGTACGTCACGCCGGCCGGGTCGGCCGCAACGAAGATCGCAGAAGACGCCACTGGCACGCTCCTAGCGCTTGGCACCACCTACACAGCAACCATCACAGTGACTCCGACCACAGTGTCGGTGAGTTGCAACGGCAAGACGGCCACCGCCACGGACGCCAGCTATCGCGGCGGCTATTTCCACCTCGGCCGCAACGGCTGCGGCGCGCGGTTCAAGTCCGTGACCGTTTCCTGATTCCCATCCTCTGCCGGTGGTGCTTGAGCCGCCGCCCCGTGACTTTCCCCCCCTGAAAAGTCACGCCCAGGCCCGCAACCATGCGGGCCATGCTCCCCACCCGGTTCATTGCCGGCGACACCTGGTATTACAATATGGAACTTTAAAATGACATCCTGGATAGAATTAAAAGAAGAGTTAGAGGCACAGAAGTCTTTAACTACTAAATATAGAGATCTATTACTAGCTGCAGAAGAGCATATAGATGAGCTAGAATCTAAAAGAACCTGGTGGGAAAGGTTAGTACGATATGGCAAAAAATACTGGTAATAATAGAATCCCAGTTAAGTGGGTGAGAGATAAAGCTAAAGGTGCCTATGAAAAGAAAGACCACTGTTATATATGTGGTACTGATCAAGACCTAGAGCTACATCACACACATTCTATTACAATATTATTAGAAAACTGGGCTGCAAGAAATAATTACGATATATCTACCGATGAAGGAATACTGACTGTACGAGATCAATTTATCGAGGAGCATAGAAAAGAACTTTATGATGACGTATACACTTTATGTAATAAACATCACGTAAAATTACATGGAATATACGGCAAGAAGCCTCTTCCACATACTGCCGATAAACAGACTAGATGGTTAGATCGTCAACGAGATACTTATAACGGAGTTAAGGAGAGCATACCTAGTACCTCTATGTTCGCGAAATTTACATAAGGAAAACGTATGACATGGTATAATCCAAAGACCTGGTTTCAGAAAGAAAATCCAGCACAGTATCAGATCGCAATGAGCGAAGGTAGCTATATCTCCAGTGATGGTAAGATGTCCTACAGAAACGCCTTTGAAAGATTAGAATCAGTAAATAGAGGCGTTAACATGATTGTTAACGCCTGTGCATCTCTAGACTACGATGTAAAAGAAAAGACTACTAATAGCGAGAATGCTATTAGGGCAAAAACTCTTCATAAATTATTAAATACTAAACCAAACCCTTATCAATCCAAACAAGAGTTTCGTACAAATATCTTTACTGATTTTATTTTAGAAGGTAATGCATTCATCTACTACGATGGAGCATTCCTGTACCATCTACCAGCTACAATGATGGTAGTTGAACCTGACCCTAAAACATTTATAAAAGGCTACACTTATAATCACATAACACCTTTTGCACCAGGAGAGGTTGCACACTTTAAAGATATTAGTGGCGATTCAATTTATCGTGGTACTAGCAGATTACAAGCAGCAAGTAGAAATATTGAGATTCTGTACAAGATGCAGGACTTTCAGAGTAACTTCTTTGATAATGGAGCTATCTTTAGTTTAGCGATTGTAACAGATAATACACTAAGTCAAGTAGCAAAAGATAAGACACTAGCTAACTGGAAGCGCAGTCATAACACTAAGACAGGCGGTAAGAATCCAGTTATTCTAGATAGTGGACTAAAGCCAGTACAGTTAGCAAGTGCCGCTAGCTTTAAGGAAATGGATTTCGACGTTAGCATTAAAACATGTAACGTTAGAATTCTAGAAACACTGGGCGTGCCACCTGTCCTCCTAGACGGAGGAAATCAGGCAAATATCTCCCCAAATCTAAGACTATTTTATTTAGAAACCATATTACCAATTGTACGTAAATATGTTTCAGCAATGGAACTATTAACAGGTTATGATATTCAGGAAGTTACTAGTAATGTATCGGCACTACAGCCAGATATGAAAGATGTAGCAATGTACTATACTACGTTAGTTAACGGTGGTATTTTAACACCTAACGAAACCAGACTAGAGCTTAGATACGAAAAAGACAAAGATCCTGAAAGCGATAAACTACGAGTACCTGCTAATATCGCCGGCTCTGCTGTAGATCCTTCAAAAGGCGGTGCTCCAAAGGCACCAGCTAATGATCCAAAACCAAAAGATCCACCACCTAAAAATAACAATTGACAGTGCTATCCCTGAATAGTATAATAAGAACAATGTAAATTTGCAGGCATATTTTATAAGAGGAGAGCGAATGGATATCACTAACAAGGTGTTTTACCTTGATAGTCAATTCACTAAAGAGCTGCCTAAAGCGGACGAACCTATCGACAGTATTTATATCAGCGGATATGCCAGTGCAAATGTGCCGGATAGAGACGGTGATATTATACCTAGCAGTGCTTGGGAAAAGGGTATAACAAATTACCTAAAAAATCCAATCGTACTAGCGCATCACGATAGAGACGATCCTGCTGGTAGAGTAGTAGAACATAGAATTGATAACAAGGGCTTATGGGTAAAAGCTAGAATCTCAGCAGCTGCTGAAATTTTCAATTTAGTAAAAGATGGCGTTTTAACGGCCTTCAGTGTAGGTTTCCGTGTTTTAGATGCAGAATATAATGCTGCAGCGGAACTATTCGTAATTAAGGAACTGGAACTAGTAGAGATATCTGTAGTATCCATTCCATGTAATCAAGATACTCTTTTTAGTCTAACTAAATCACTATCTAGTGATGAAAAGATGAATAGATTTAAATCGCAATTCATGCAACAAGAACCCCCAGCTAAAGGGCTGGAACCTTCATTTGCACAGAATAGCACAACAAAAAAGGAAATTGGAATGGATCCAAAAGAATTAGAAAAAATGCTAGCTGATGCTGCTGAAAAGGCTGCCGCTAATGCCACTAAAGCTCTACTAGAAGCTCAGGCTGAAGATGCTCGCAAGAAGGCTCTAGCTGCCGCTGAAGAAGCTGCAATGCAAGAGCGTATTAATAAGGCTGTTGCAGCTGTTACTCCTTCAACCACTGGTGCTGAAAAGCTTCTAGCTGATATTGAAAAGCGTATCGCTGACTCAGAAACAACTAACAAGAGCCTAATCGAAGGTCTTGAAGCTACGCTAAAAGAGAAGGCTGCTGAAATTGAAGCTATGCGTAATAGCAAGATGACTTTCGATGATAAGAATAAAGGTACCGATACCAGCTATGCTGATAAGGAAACCGCTGTTCTACTATCAAAGATTACTGGTAAATCAATTGATAATACCAAGTTCGGTAAGGAACTAATTACCAAGACCGGTGCTCACATGGCATCTGCTACTTGGGAATTAGAAGTATCTCTAAACATGGAAGCAGAAGTTCGTCGTAGATTAGTGGTAGCTCCATTACTACGTCAGATCAATATGCAAACCAACGTTATGACAATCCCTGTAAACCCAGAAGCTGGTGTTGCAACATGGATTACTAACGCTCAGTTCGGTACTACAAACTCTCCTGGTGCAGCACAAACTCACCAAATGAAGGAAATTACATTGAATGCCTATAAAGTGGCAACAATGGAATATCTAGCATATGAAGAAGAGGAAGATACCCTACTAGTACTAATGCCTATCGTTCGTGATGCTATGGTACGCAGAGTTGCTCTAGCTGTAGATAAGGCCTATCTACTAGGTGCCGGTGCCGGTGCTGATCCAGTTAAGGGTCTAGCTATTTATGATGCTACTTCAGCTGTTCAAGCAACTAACACTGGTGCTGCAAGTATCGCTAACCTACGTGCACTACGTAAAGACTTAGGTGCTTGGGGTCTAGATACTAATGAAGTAACATATATTGTTTCAACCGATATTTACTACGATCTATTAGAAGATACTAGTTTCATGACCTTTGATAAGGTTGGTCCTAGAGCTACTATTCTAACTGGTCAAGTTGGTACTGTTGGTAATAGTCCTGTTCTTGTTTCCTCACAGTTCCCAACAAAGGCTGGTGGATCTTCAAGTGCAACAACTAACATTGGCGCGATCGCTGTTGCTACTGGTAACTTTATTGCTGGTAACCAACGTGGTCTACGTTTCGATACTCAAGACCTAGTAGAAACTCAACGTAAAGTATTAGTAGCAAGTCTACGTACTGGCGTTACCCAAGTTACTACTAACCTTGGTCAAGGTGTTTCGACATTCCGTTGGAGTTAATCTAACGACGATAAGGGCTTCGGCCCTTATCTTTTATAATCGCATATAGTGTGATTATAAAAGATAATAAAGGAAAATAATATGGCAGGTTTAGATTTAGTCACAAAGGCTGAGTATAAGGCCTATGCTGGTATTACTAGTACAACTCAAGATACAATAATTAATGCACTTATTCCAAGAGTTAGTGCGTTAGTAAAATCCTACTGTAGACGTACATTTGTAGATTATGTGGATGATAACGCAGTAGAAAAAACAAACGGTGGTTATGGCCCACTATTATATTTACCAGAATATCCAGTACTTGGTATCATTAGTGTAGAATATAGTTCAGATTATGGCCAAAATTACACCGAACTAGTAGAGTATACAGACTACGTATTTGATACATCTAGTCAGTCAATTAGTACGGTAGATGGCAGTGATTGGCCATCGGCACTAAATGGCTATGTAATAACATATAATGCCGGTTACGAAGAATTACCAGAAGAATTAAAGCTTGCAGTATTTGATTTAATCACATACTACATGAAGAATGATGCCTCTGTGCATAGCCCAAAGGCTCCAGGTACTAACAGCGTGCAGATTGAGTATATTACTAGCACATCCCTACCAGCGCACATTAAGCGCGTACTAGACCTATATAGAGGTAGTTGGGATTAATAATGGCACGTAATTTTCATTTCTCCAGATTATTAGACTATATTAGCGCGAGTGCCATAGCTGCAACAGCGAACAGTACTCAAATGAAGTCGATATATAGAGACTTCGATACTGCTAAATTAGATGGTAAAAGATTACGAGAATTAATTGACGCCAATACACCTACATTTTATGTACTAGATTTTAATGTAACTATTAATGAAATATCTAAGGTATTTGATTATAGTCTATTTTCTGGGAACGAGGACTATCTTAAAGATTCAGGATTAACATCGGCAACATTACATAAAAAGTTGCAGGAAAATCTAAGAAAGTATTTTATTAGTGTTCCAAGTGCACCTACAGGGTTTTCTAGAAAAAAGCCAACAGCACTAAGCTCAAAGGACTTTATACCAGTATACAATAATCTAAAATTAGATTATGATAATGCTGTAAATCTACTATCTAAAAGAAATACGTATGCTGGTTATAGAAATATAACCAATAGATTAGCTGCTAATATAAGAACTAAATTAAAATCCTATTCGGTATTTATAGCAGCCGATGGTAATTTACTTGTTAATAATCTAGGAACCTCTTTAGTAATAATTGGTCCTACTTTTAATGCAGTAAGAGAAAAAGTAAATGAGATATTAAATTATTGTATCTCACTTGTAGTGTTTAACGAATTCCAAGGCGTAGAAACAAAGAAATTCCAAGACGCTAGAAATCAGGGATTCCAGATAGGTAATATAATCAATATAGGACATACGGCAGCCACTTCAGGCAAAGATCTAATAGGTGCTAATATACCTCAAGTACAAGAAAAGCAATTTCTATTAGGTGATACTGCCAGCGCTAATAAGTTAGAAGAAACTATTAGTGAGGTATACTTAGAGCATAACCTACAAGTTGACTTTAATCAAAATTATAGTAAAAATGCTAGCATACTGCTAGACATGAATTTTTCATTTACTGTAACAATGGGCAGAGCGTTTAATACTGGTAAACTAAAAGACCAGGAAGTTGCTGCTGTAAAGAAATTCATAGGTAATACTATACTACCTACTGTAGTAGAACAGGCTAAGAAAAAGTTCTTTGGCGGTATGGTAACAGAGTCTTCTGCGTCACCTACTATTCCAGAGTATATAGCAGGAAGTATTGCTGATATTATAGAGGGCAAGAAACCTAGAACAGTTATTAAAAGAAATACCGCGAAGACCTCTGGAAAAACTATAAAGATGCCAGTAATTTCTAAGACTGCAAAATTACCTAATCTTAAAGTTAAAACTAAATCTGGCACAAGCCTATCTATAGCAAAACCACCTACGCAAGTTACAACAGCGTCCCTTGGTAGTTTAGAATCATTATTGAAAAACAGGTTGTATCCACAGATAGTTAAAAATATGGGTACAGGTAATAGTAGAAACGTACTGAATTTTAGAACTGGTAGATTTGCACATTCTGCTAAAGTCGAAAGATTATCCCAGTCAAGAGAAGGTATGATTTCAGTATTTTACTCATATATGAGAAATCCTTATGGTACGTTCTCAGAAGGCGGTAGACAAGAATTTCCACGTACGCGTGATCCTAAAGCGCTTATTTCCAAAAGTATACGAGAAATAGGTGCATCAGCGGCATATAATAGAATGCGAGCAGTATTAGTATGAGCAGACGAACTTCTATAGTTAAAGCTTTTGCAGAAAAGTTTAAAAGTATAAATGGAACAAGTCCTTATACTAGTAATATTTATAATAACAGCTATCCAAAACTTAAGTTTTGGGATGAAGTAAACGACTTTCCATGCATATATCTTTCAGCAGGTACAGAAACAAGAGAATACCATCCAGCTGAGTTTACCTGGGGCTTTCTTAACCTATGTATAAAGGTATACTGTAAAGGTGAAGATTCCGAAACTGAACTAGAAAACCTACTAGAGGATGTAGAGAAAATTGTAGATGGATTAGATGGGGTACTTATCTATGATAGTACTAAAAACTATGTCACATCCGAACTATCAATAACATCAATAACAACAGATGAAGGTCTTCTAAGACCTTATGCGGTGGGTGAAGTAAATCTGTTGGTAAGATATCAGATAATGAAATGAGCTCCTATGCCTCTTAGTATAGGGTAATACGTGCTAATATACGAAATACAGATAAATATCTAGTTACAGTATTAGAGCACACATAAATAAAGGATAGATAGATGGCAACATTCAATCTAATACGTAATAGTCGCGTATGGTTTACAACAAACGTAGATGCTACCACAGGCTTAATTCCTACTTCTGGCGCAACAATTAGCAATACAAATACGTTTGAATTGCAAGTTCTTGATGGATTTAGCTTCAGCCAAGGTACTCAGCAAACTACGGTTCAATTAACAGAAGCTGGTAATACTCCAGTTCGTGGACAAAGAGCATTCAATACCTCTCTTGATCCAGTAGACTTTAGTTTCTCAACTTATATTCGTCCATACGGCTCCTCTACAGTTAGCTGTGAAGAAGAAGTTTTATGGAATGCTTTACTTTCAGCTGCTACAATGGACAAGACAGGTACTTCAGTACCAACTGTGTCCTCTTTCAGCAGAGCAACTACTCTAACTAACGTAGTAACCTTTACTTGTGCAGCAATGAACTTTACTGCAGCAGGTATTTCAAGTGGTGACACAGTAACTATATCTACTATTACTGGTACACAAGGCGATCAGTGGAACGCTCCAGCGGTTCTTACAATTACTGCAGGCTCAGGTACCGCAGCAACCGGCGTAAGTTTAGCATACCTAACTGCGCCATCGGCTGCATCTGGTACCTCACCTTCTGTAGCTCCTACATCAATTAAGGTACATAAAGGTGCATGGACTACTCACGCTGCTACTACTGGTATTTCAGCACAGACTCTAGCGCACACTGGTAACTCTAACAAAAACCAACTGCAGAAATTCGGTCTATACTTCCTAGTTGACGGTATTCTATATGCTGTTGATAATGCTGCTCTAGATCAAGTTTCTATTGATTTCGGGTTAGATGGTATTGCTACTGCGGCTTGGACTGGTAAAGCTACCGCTTTACGTCAGTTACCTTCAACCGCTGTAGTTTCATCTGCTAACCCAGGTGTATTCTCTGGTGCTGGTAATGCAACAGGCACTGCTGCAGCTAAAAATACCGCAGCTAACTATATTACCAATAAGTTATCTACATTAACACTAATTTCAGGTATACAAGGTCAGGGTGGTACTAGTTACTCAGTACCTATTACTGGTGGTAGTATTACTTATGCTAACAATATTAACTATGTTGTTCCGGCTAATCTAGGTGTAGTTAATAACCCAATCGGCTACTTCACGGGTACTCGTAGTATTACAGGTAGTGTAACAGCTTACCTACGCACTGGTACTACAGCAACCGCAGGTCTATTATCAGATATTCTTGCTGGCACTGCTACTACTTCAGAAACCAAATTTAGATTACAGATTGAAATTGGTGGTGCATCTAACTCAGTTAAAGTAGAAGTAAATCTAAATGGTTGCGTATTACAAGTACCTACTATAGAGACTGCTGATGTTATGAGTACAACAATTAACTTTACAGCTCAAGGCTACGATCCAATTTTAGCTAACAATACATATGACTTAGCTAATGCTAATGATATGACAATTAAGTACTTCTCAGTATAATTGATTGTATAGGACACGGCCTGATCCCCGTGTCCTCTTTTTAACGTTTATAATAAAACAAAAGGATAATTAATCCATGTCATCTTTAAAGTCACTACTAGTGCCAAGTAAATCCGTAACAGTAGACTATCCAGGTCTTGACGGCTTCAAATTAAATCTATCTTTCCTATCGAGAGAGACACTAGTACAAATTAGAAAGAAATCAACAAAATTCTCTACTAAGCGAGGAGCTCCTGTAGAAGAACTTGATGATAAATTATTTCTAAAACTATATGTGGAAGCAGCTATAAAAGGCTGGTCAGGTTTAACATATGCCCATCTTAATACTTTGGCACCCGTTGATATTAGTGGACAAGATCCAGAAGATGAATTAGAGTATAGTGCAGAAAATGCATTAGATTTAATGCAATCTTCCTCAGATTTTGACTCATTTGTTAGTAATACTGTTAGTGAGCTATCAAATTTCACGAAGCCCAGTACGAAAGATTAAATGAACAGTTAAAGTCCTATTTTACGAATGCACACCTTAAAGTAACAAAAGAAGTTTATTTTGAGATGTGTGAAATGATGGGATCAGAACCTATAGAAAGTGAGATTCCAGTAGATTTTGAGGACTTACACTTAGATGTGCAAGAAGCACTGGGAATTTACAGCACATTTAAAGATGAGTGGGATACTATGAATGGTAACTATTTAGGTAAGAATTTTACAGGTATATCAGATATATTCGATATACTTGAAATACCTAAAGAAGATCGTAAAACAGTATTTAACCTATTGAAAATTATTGACGAGCATAGATCAAAGCTATTAGCAGATACTAAGCCAAAGTCTAGCAAGTAATAAAGCCCCGCATTGCGGGGCTTTATTTTTGCCTAAAATAAATTTAGCTATTGACACATTGGTACTTAGGTGCTATAATTAGGCATGAAAAATAGTGCACTCGCATTATCGGAGATATTATATGGCGAATGATACCACAGCAAATGTAAAAGTAAATGTTACTTCTAATCTTGATAGTACTAATAAAGAAGCCGAAAAACTACACAATAGTTTAAAGGCTGCAGCTAATGCGGCGAAAAATGTTAGAACTCCAGGACCTTTACGTGCCGCACAGGCAGGTATAGCTGCATCTGCTGGAAGAGAGTCCGGATTAGGTAGAGCCGTTGGTGTTGGTAAGGGTGCGGAAGCTAGAGACTTCGCTGAACAAGCTCAAGGTCTTGGTGGTTTAGTTCGTGTATATGCTACATTTGCTGCTAATATATTCGCTGTTAGTGCTGCATTCACAGCATTATCACGTGCCTATGATACCGCTAATCTAGTTAAAGGCCTTGATCAATTAGGTGCTGCTAGTGGCAAGAATTTGGGCTCACTAGCTAAGCAATTAGTTGCCGCTACTGATGGAGCTATTTCACTGCGTGAGGCTATGAAGGCAATCGCGGGGGCTAGTGCCGCTGGTCTTTCTGGTGCAAATATTCTACGTTTAGGTGCTGTTGCTAAACAAGCTTCACAGGCATTAGGTGTAGACATGTCAAATGCGGTAGATAGATTAAGCCGTGGTATTACTAAGCTAGAACCAGAACTACTAGACGAATTAGGCATCTTTACTAGAGTTGATAAGGCTAATCAAGATTATGCTCGCTCTATCGGTAAGAGTGTATCTGCATTAACCGATTTTGAAAAACGCCAAGCATTCGCTAATGCTGTACTTAAGGAAGGTGAAGATAAATTCGGTAATATTAAGATAGATGCTAATCCATATACAAAAGTATTAGCAAGTATACAGAATCTATCTGACTCAGGGCTTAATTTATTGAATAAAGTATTAGGTCCTATTGTAAATGTATTAGCTAGTAGTCCTACAGCTCTAGCAGGTACATTGGCAGCAATAGGTACATTATTGCTTAGACAAGCAATACCAGCATTAAGTCAGTACAGAGAGGGATTAAAGAAAGCCGCGGAAGACTCCCATAAGACACTATTGTCTATATATAGAGATCAAGCAGTACAGGGTGGTTTAAGAGATGCTGAAGCTGGAAAACAGGCATTAGAGCAATTCAAATTAGCTAAAGATACACAAGAGAAAATTGCAAAAATACAGTCCGGCGGATTCCAGACTAAAATAGGTGGTAATGCGGATAAACTTATAAAATCAGTATCTCCATTTGAGCTATCAGATAAAGATATTAAGAGCATAGAAGCAAAACAGAAAGAATTAAGTAAAAGAGTAGACGATGCTAGTAAGGCTGATGTTGATAGAATAAAAAATAGATTAGCTGAAATAGCTGCAATAAGACAAAAAGCTGCTGATGTAGAAGAAGCCGCAATAGAGAAAAATGCAGGTAAAGACGATACTAGATTTAGTCATCAAACTCAGCTTTTACGACAGTTAGATGCACAAACACGTGCGTCTGCTAATAGAAGAATTGCTAGCCTTGTAGCAGAAACCGCTGCTACTGAGGGGCCTATTGCCGCCTATAAAAAGTTAAATGCAGCTATAGCCGAGAGAAAATCTGGTAAAATGGCTTTAGATATTATTGATCCTAAGACTGGAGAAACTATAACTAGAGCGGTTAAACCACTAGAAGGGTTTCTTGGTTCTGCCGCTAATGGTATAACTAGAGTTAAGGGTTTATTTACTATTGCTACTAGTGCTATAACTACATTTGTAGGAGCATTTCAGACTTGGTTCATGGTAATTGGTCTAGTAATCGGTGCTTTACAAGTATTAGATGGGCTAATGTCTACAGCTGGTAAACAGGCTGAAGATTATAGTTCAGCACTTTCCGGACTAGAATCTTCTATAGACTCAATTGGAAGAACTATTGAATTCCTTAAGAATTCTAGCAAGAATATCATATCTGCCGAGTCAATTCAAGCTTCTGCTAACGCCTTTCAAGAACTTTCTGATAGCACTACTAGAGCGGCTCAGACTTTTGTAAAGCTAAGAACTGATCAGGGTGCCTGGGAACAATTAGTGGATGGTTTCTTTGACTTATTTGGTAGAGGACAAGCAGATAAATTAGCTACTCAATTATCAGGATCTATAGCTGCTAGTCTTAAATTAATTGAAAATGGTCCGGTTAAAGAAGCAGCTAAAAAGACATTTGCGGAATTAACCAATGCTGATCCTACTAACGTTAATGAAATGGAAAAGGCATTAAGAAACCTTACTAATCCAGAAATAGCTGAAAGAGCTACAGCTATAGCTAAAGCACAAGCAGCACTTGCCAAAGAAGCTAGTAATAGCGCTTCAACACTTACGGCAGCAGCTACTAGTATTAAAGACACTTCTAAATTAGTTACTGATTTAAATAATTCCTTAAAGCCAACCGATATACAGGGTAAATTAGGTGATGCATTAATATCACAAAGTTTTGGTATTAGTAAAGCCTTAAAGGAGCCAATCAATGGTTTAGAAATTCTTAAAAAGTCAGTCGATGATGTAAACTTTTTAAGTCTACTACCACCTGAATTCGCAAAAGAATTAGCTAATGCTAAAGAAAATATAGATGGTATATCAGAATCACTTAGTAATGCTAAAAAAGATAGACTAAAGATAGAAGATAAACTAGCCAAAACATCGGCCACAGTAGAAACAGCTGATCCTTTAACAGGTCAAATAACCACAGTAGTTAATGACGCTAGAGCAGAATTAGAAAATTCTCTTTCTAAAGTAATAGCTGAAGAATCTAAACTAAAAGCAGCAGCAGCAGATCTAGTAACAAAGTTTTCTTCCTTAGGTAATCAAGTATTTACAGCCGGTATTGATAAAATAATAGTATCTCTTAAAGGTGCTTTCGCTGAGGGTGGTATAGCCGCAGCAAGAGGCTATCTAGGAGTTATTAAATCTGCAGGTGGTAGTACGGCAGAACAAGATGGTAGATTAAAGCAACAAGAGATTGATATCCAAGTTAAGGCTATTGATGCTCAAGTAGCGCAGATTAAAGCTTCAACATCTCTAGCCATTACAATGGAAGAGAATAATGTTCTAACTAAAATTCAAATTGAACAAGCTAAAATGCTTGTAGCTGCATCTAAAGGTGATGGAGCTGGAGCGGCCAATTCCGCCCTAGAATTAGAAAGATTAACTAAAGAATCCAGACAAATTGATCTAAAGAAAGGTTTAATTAATAAATCTGGTAAAGGTCTTGTTTCCGCATTCTCAGATGCTGCTAAAAGTAATGACGCAGAACTAAAGGATGCAGCACAATCTTTAGCAGGTTATTTTACTCAAATAATTGGGGCAGATGCTCAAAAAGCTAAATTAGGCGGACAATCCGAAGCTAATAAAGTTCAGACTAAAGCAAATGTATTACAAGAAAACGCAGATAAATCAAAGAGAGCATTAGATTCATCATTAAAGCAACTAGATATTGAAAAGCAGTCTATAGCACTACAGCAAGAAGTACTAGGTATATTTGATGAGCAGTATGCTAAAGATAAGCTAGCAGTAGACTTAGAAATAGCTAGACAGTCCTATTTAAAAGATCAGATTGATGGTGAAACTAAATTAGCTCAACTTAAATTAGCTTCTGGAGCCGCTGGTGTTAATCAGGAGCGACTTAATGACGATATTGCTAAACAAGAAGAACTTAACAATAACAAACGCACAGCTTTTGAGCAAACATACCAAACAACTCAGAAAAAGGGTCAGTTTGATATTCTAAAAGGTATTGAGCAAATTATTGCCAAAGAACGTGAAAGAACAGAAAAGATTAGAGAGTTTGATATTCAAACTCAACAATCCGCGCTGTCAATAGATGAGGCAAGATTATCAGCTAGACAAGCATTAGGTACTATTACTGAAGAAAATGCTACTATTGATAAGGCAGCCCTTGATACAGAACGTACAAAATTAGATATAGAATTAGAATCGTTAAAGACTTTAAATGCTAGAAAAGCTATCGAAGCTTCTAGAGACACTAAACTAGCTGGAGCGGGTGATAACGCATCGCTTCAAGAAAAGATAAAGAAAGACGCAGAAGAGGAATTAAAAGTACTAGATGCTCAATCTGCTAAAAATGCACAATTAGGAAAAGATAAACTTGCTATCATTGAAATAACAAAGAATCAAGGTATTGAACAAGCTAAGATTAATGAACATTTAAAAGAACAACAAACATTAACAGAAATACTTACAAATTTAACTACTAACCTTGCTACAGCGTTTGGCGAAGTAGGCCAGGCTGTAGGTACTGCTGCTAAAGCTATTGTTGATTCCGCAGAAAAACAATATCAGATTAATAAGAAACTAGCCGAGGATAGAAAAAAGTACTCTGATCCAAAAGACGCGGATAAATTAGCCAAAGCTGAATCAAAAGCTGCATATGATATAGCCGATGCTAAACTGGAATCCTATCAAACTGTTTTAGGTGCAAGTAAGAAACTATTTGGTGAGCAAACCAAAATGGGTAAAGCTCTTGCAGCAGCTGAAAAAGCGATGGCACTGGCCAGAGCAGTAGCAGCAGCTCAAGAACTAGCTACACAATTAGGTATTACATCAGCTAGTATTGCAGCTAAATGGACTGAAATACAGACTGACGGTATTGGTGCCGTTGTTAAGACACTATCCAGTGTTAGCTTTCCGTTTAATTTGGCAGCAGCGGCCACTGTGGCTGGTGTAGTTGCCTCTTTGACAGGTAAAAACGTTCAAGTACCTGCTGGTGGCACTTCAGCCGAACAACAGTCAGTACAAGGTACTGGACAAACATATGCCGGGTCTAAAGACGGTAAGCCTGTAGACAGAGTAGGCGGTGTACTAGGCGATGCTAAGGCTAAGTCTGAAGATGTCGCAAAATCTATTGAGTTAATGGAGAAGTACTCCTTTAAGACATTAGAGTTTAACAATAAGTCGTTAGATACACTAAAAGCTATTCAGAAGAACACTGAAGGATTAGCAGGATTGCTAGTAACTGTAAAGGGGCTACAATCAGGTAGCGGCTTCGGTACTAGTGAAGGATCTGATCCAGGTAAACTATTTGGACTATTCGGCAAATCTAGTACTGAAATACTAGATGCAGGTATTCAACTAAAGGGTACTTTTGAGCAGTTAGCAAAAGGTGCTGGCGATCTGAATCAGTTCGAAAATGTTAAGAAGAAATCCTCAAGTCTACTTGGACTTGTAAGTAGCACAAGTTTTAGCACTAATACTAAATCATTAGATGATAAAGTTGTTTCAGGTATTAAAGATTTATTCCAATCTGCAGCAGATTCTGTAGTTTCATTAGGAGATGAATTTGGTAAAGAATCTAAAGATAGATTGACGGATGTCTTAAAACAGACTACTGTTGATTTTAAGATTTCTACTAAAGGTTTAAGTGGAGCTGAAATTGCCAAAGCGTTAGAAGCCGAAATAGGTATTGCACTTAATGGTGCTGTAGAAAGTGTATATCCATTTGTTACAGAATTCCAAAAAGTAGGAGAAGGACTACTAACTACCTTATCTAGACTAGATACCGATAGAAATGTGGTTAATAGAACATTAGAAGGTATCGGTATTAACTTTAAAGATGCCGCAGCTAACGCTGCGAAAGGCATGGAAGATAGTACTGTTAGTTCTATAAGAATGTATGAATCTCTAATTGATCTAACAGGTGGATTAGAAGAATTTACTAAAAAGACATCTTTCTTCAGTGATAGATTCTTAACTGATTCTGAAAAGTTAGCTCCTGTGCAAGCAGCAGTTTCTAAGGAGTTTGAACGTCTAGGTATTGCAACTGATATTACACGCGAAGACTTTAAGAAGTTGGTATTAGGATTGGACCTAACTACAGAAAGTGGTCAGCAGACTTACGCTAACCTGATGAATGTGGCTGAAGGTTTTGATCTAGTAGCATCTAACTCAGAAAAGTTTAACGCAGCCGTTCTAGATAAACAATTACAAATTATGAAGCTTACTGGTGAAACCAGCAAAGCAACAAACATTGAACGCACAAATGAAATTAATAAATTAAAGCAGCTATCTGCTACGGAAGCTGCTGTATTAGTTCCATTGCAACAACAAATCTATGATATTATAGATGCTGAAGCTGCTAGATCTGCTCAACTTAAATCAGATATAGCTGTACTACAAGCACAAGGTAAAGCTTACGCCGCACTAAATCTACAAAGACAAGAAGAACTAAGATTCTTAACCGCTACCGAAAAAGCTCAAAAGATAGCAGTATACGATGCAGAAAATATTGCTAAGGTAAGATCAAAAGATTTAACACTATTAGAGCTACAAGGTAATGCAACATATGTACTAGGACTTCGTAGAGAAGATGAACTAGCTACTATGTCAGAGCAAGAACAAGCAGTACAAAAACTAATCTATGCTGAACAAGATAGAGCTAAAATTAGAGCTATTGAAATTGACATAGTTAATGCACTTGGAATGAGTTATACTGGGTTACTAATGGCTAGAGAAAAAGAACTAGCCGGACTAACTGATAGTGAAAAAGCTCTAAAGACCTATCTATACAAAGTACAAGATCAAGCCAAGACTGACGCCTTAAATATCGAACTAATGGATGCTCAGGGCAATGCGACTGGAGCACTATTAGCTAAGAGAAAACAAGAGCTAAGAGGATTATCTGCAACCGATCAATCTCTAAAAGTACGTATTTGGAGATTGCAGGATGAGAGGAAACTACTAGATATAAAGACTTCGCAAGAACAGAAGATTTATACTCTATTAGGAAATGCCTCCGCAGCTTTAGCAATTACAAGAAGACAGGAACTAGATGCACTAGACGAGCAGTTAAGACCCGCTCAGGAGTACATCTACGCTCTTGAAGATGAAATGGCTCTTAAGGAACAGATTAAGACAGCGTACGAGAAAGAATCATCAGCTCTTAAGGATACTATTAAAGGCCTAAAGGCTTCTAGTCAGGCTCTAAAAGACTATAGAGATTCTCTACTAGTTGGAGATAAGTCAATACTTAACCCAACTCAGAAGTACGCCGAAGCTAAGTCACAAGCTCTAAAACTTGCAGCAATTGCGCAAGGTCCAGCTACAACAGAAGCACAGATTGAGGCAAGAGATAATGCTATTAGCAAGTTACCTTCCGCTACAGATACATGGCTGGAAGCTTCTAGAAATCTATATGCTAGTTCGGAGACCTACAGTAATGACTTCGGAATGGCACTGAATATTTTAGATAGTGTAAGCGGGGCATTAGACTCGCAACAAACTGATGCTGAAAAACAATTAAGTGCATTAGAAGCTAATACATCAATATTAGATATAATTAAAGATAATACTAAATCATCAGCTGATCTACTAAAAGAGTATTTGGTTGCTCAAAAGGCGACAGAAGATGCCCGAGTTGCAGCAGCTAATGCAGGCTCAGTTGCTGCAGGTGGTATAAACAAAGATCCAACAGCTCAAAATGTAGCAGCTACCTTAGATACAACTTCTGGTGGTCAAGCTGCATTAACAGGAACTAGCGGTCAGATAAATACACAGTCTACTTTAATGTCATTAATTAACAGTCTTGCCACATCAGATCCAAATCTATTGTACAAGACAGTTACTGGACAAGGTATTACATCACAGCAAGTAGACGCTTTAATGGGATATGCTCCAGGTACTGCATTACGTTGGGCATTGGAACAAGGATTCCCAGCATTTGCTAGTGGTGGTATAGCAAAGGGTATGTCTATAGTAGGTGAAAAAGGGCCTGAATTAGTTAATTTCCCTGCACCTACAAAAGTATACTCTAATAGCCAAACTAATGATATAGCCAACAGTAATCAAGCATTGCTTCAAGAAATGCGTGCATTACGAGAAGAAGTAGCCCAATTACGTCAAGAACAACAAGAACAAACAGGACATTTAATTACAGCAACATATGATTCTAATGCTAAAAACGCTAACGCAATAACTGAAGCGGCAAATGATACTAAGTCAAACTGGGATCAAAGAGTAGCAGTAAAATTAGCTTAAGTGCAGAAGCCTCCGAAAGGAGGCTTTTTTGTGTTCACTAAAATTCTGCTTGATCTATTTGAACTACCATAGTATAATATGGTAAGAAATTATTAGGAGACATAATGGCCTTAGACCAAACTTGGCTAGAGGACGAGAAGTCTATTTTTGCCGTTTTCGCTGAAATTGGTGTATACGACGTTGTCGCACTAGCAGAAACTACTGTATATCTATCTACTACTGGATATGTTACGTCAGATGGATCACTATCTTTTAATCCTATTATAACTGGCAGCGTCGGATATACTGAAAGTATATCCACTGATGGAGGGGTCAGTTTCTCTGCTGGCGATTTAGAGATATTAAATACAAACGGTGACTACGATGATTGGTTAGATAGTACAAAGTATATATGGGTAAATAGACCTATAACTATATACGTTGGGGATCCATTCTACAGTACTACAAATTTAGCTGATCTACAAAGTAATTTTATAACTATATTTAGTGGTTTAATATCAGATATAGATAGTAAAAATGCTAATACTATAAATCTTAAATTTAGAGATAAATTAGAAAGACTAAATTGTTCTTTAACAGAAGACAAATTAGGTACTTATGGTACTTGGGCATACCAGCAAAATAATCAAGATTCCATAAAACCAATAGTATTCGGTGAAGTACATAATATAGAACCATTGTTAATTGATCCTTCTACTCTAGAGTATATGATTAATAATGGAAATACAGAATCTCTTATAGAACTTAGAGATAATGGTGTACCAATATATACAGTAGGTGTATTAACATCTGGAGCATCTGTAGATCTATCTACTGGCAAATTAACCTTAACACATCCATTAGTTGGACAGTTAACTGCGTCTGTACAAGGTGTAAAAAATTCAATTAATTTAAGTACTGGTGCATTAATAACTGGCACTTATTCCAATAATATTGCTAATCTAATAGCTCTAATAACCACCCAGTACGGTAAGAGTACTACTAGACTAACTGCAGCTGATCTAGATTTATCCAATCTATCTTTCTTTTCTGGAAGTAATGCTCAGAACGTTGGTATATTAATATCGGATAAAGAAAATGTTATTAGTGTGTGTCAGCAATTAGCTGATAGCGTAGGTGCTCAACTATACTTCAACAGATTAGGAAAACTGCAATTACTGAAGTTGGGTGATCCGACGCCCGATAGTAACGTATGGATAACTACTAGAGATATGATAGAAGGTTCTTTCTCTATAAGAGCTAGAACTGATGTTGTCGCAGCTACTAAAATTGCTTACTGTAAGAATTGGACAGTACAGTCTGGCCTTGTTACTGGTATTCCAGAACAACATAAAGACATGTTTAATACTGAGTGGTTTACTAAGACCGCGTTAGACGCAACAGTACAAAGCCAGTATAAACTATTAGCTGATCCAACAGAAAAACAAACATTATTACTAACGTATACACACGCACAAGCGGAAGCTGATAGATTGAATAACTATTTCAAGGTGCCAAGAACCATTTATGGATTTACAGGTACTTCTAGATTATTATCACTTAAACTAGGTCAACCTATTACACTATTCCATCATAGATTTAATCTTAGTGGTGGTATGGTAGGCCAGGTTACATCATTATCCCCAAATTGGTTAAGTAAAACTGTAGAGGTAGAGGTTATTATATAATGGCAACAATAGTAAATGATAGAGATAATATTCTATTAAATACTGTACCTAGACTTATTGCTACTACTGCAGTTATTTCCGGGGACGGTAGTAGTTTTACAAAATTAAAAAATAATGGTGGTGTTAATCCCACTACTATTTTACTTACAGCTAATACTACTGTATTTACTTCTCCAACAATAAATTGGGAGTATGCACTTAGTAGTACACCAGGCACTTGGGTATCTTTAGGTACAGGTGCAACTCAAACAATTACTGGAACTACTTTTGCTTCATTATTAGGTACTACAAATACTCATGCTAATTACAGAATTACAGCAACACAGACAGGATTTCTAAGTAGTACTAGTCCTATATTTACTATTACATATTTTAGAGAATCTGATGATTCTATAGTAGTAAATATTACTAGAAAAGATACTATTGTAAATACAGATGCTGCTGGCACATTTACACCACCAGCGGCGAATACTGGAACAGTTATATCAGTAACTAGGGGTAATACACCACTTAACTATGCTTCTTCAGGGGCAGATAGTTTTAGTGTATCTTATTCAGTTACTGCCGGTAGCGTAACTTATGGTAGTGTTACTAATGCTGGTACAACATCAACATATGCTGATATTACAGCTATGACTACAGATACAGCAACAGTATTATTTACAGTAACCGTTAGAGACTCTGCTGGTACACCTACAACATATAATGTAACACAAACATTCACTAAAGTTAAAGCTCCAGATTCTGTTTATAATCATTATTTAGCACCACCATCATGCTTTTTAGATATAGATAATGCTGGTAACGTTATATCTTTCGCAGATGCATTTACTCAATATACAGTATATAAAGGTGACGTAGATGATACAGCTAACTGGACATTTTCAAAAGTAGATAGAAATGTAACTAGTTCTATTACTTCTGGTGGCTTGGATACTGTATCTGCTTTTGGTATAGCTACAACACCAACAGTGAGTGCAGATAATCCTGTTACTGGTATGACCTCTACTAATTTTATAGGTACTAGAGATAGAGGATCCGCCTTTTATAATGGACATTTCGCATACGCAAACGGTATATACTTTGCAATACCTATGGCTAGTTCGTCTCAAAGTTGGCCTTGGGCACATATAACTACAATTTATACTAGTAGTGACGCAATAAACTGGACAGCCAGAACAGTACCGTCCGCAGCATATTGGAAATTAGTTTATTCAAGTACTTTAGGATTCTTTTTATTGGGGGTTAATTCAGGTACTACTCAACCAGTTATAGCAAAATCAGCGAATGGTACTACAGGATGGACAGATACTGGATTAACAGCATCATTAGCAAGTCAAGCATTTTTCTCACATGGATATGCATTTGGTAGTGATTTATATTTAACACCAGATACAACTACAACTAATTTTGTTAAATATAATGGTACATCCTGGAGTTTAGTAACCGTAACTGGAAGAACATCTAACTATGTAAAGGATGTATGTGTAGCAAATGGTATAGTTATCACGGTTGATAGAGTAAATGCGTTTAGATGGTCTACCAATAATACTACATGGAATACTCCTAGTTCCACTCCTGGATACAGTATAGGTAATATTACACATGACGGTACATATTTTTATGCATCATCTAACGACGGTACTGGTGGGCTAGCCAGATCTATAGATGGCAAATCTTGGGAAAGATTCGCTACTAGTAGCTTTACTAATAGTAGCGGATATGGAGTACAATTAAAGTTTTTTAACGGTAAGTTTATATTATCCGGTGGTTCGCCAGTAGTAGTAAAGAATAAATTAGAAGATACTACCCAAGTTTCTCAGTCTATTACAACTACTACTCCTGATTTTATGTGTGACTATTTAACATCACCACCAAATGATGGAAAATATGTAGTATGGGATCAAGATTATTCAAGCAGTCCTACTCTCTTTAATGCTACTAGAATAGTTTCTAATCTATACATGAATTCAAATAATATTGGATATGTAGATATTACAGCTACTAAAGGTTCTTTATCTAGAACTTTAACGTTTATAGTACAAAAAGCTACTAGTACAGCAGACGTATTTACTACTAATATAATACCGTCCTCCACAGTATTTCCAGCTAACAATGATGGTACGGTTTTGTCGTATACTGGTAGTAGTGTTATTACAGCTACTATTAGACGTAATGGTGTGGATGAAACATCCTCATGGTCTGCAACAACTAGTGTAACTACAGGTATAACCCTTACTGGTACTTGGCCTACTTATGCTGTTACTGCAGTTAGTGCTACACAAGATACTGGTACTGTAACAATTACTGCTACTAAAGATAATAAAACCCAGATTCTAACATGGACTTACACTAAAAATAAAGGTGCTACTGGTGGTGGGGTAATTATTAATTCCTTTAATCCTATTGTCAGTATTGGCGCATATGTATCCTTAACGTTTAAGACTAATGGTAGAGTAGAAATAAAACTTACTGCTGCGGAATCTCCAAGATTCTTGCTTAACTGGATTGAGCCTACATCTGCTACAGTTGGTAATAGCTACTTTATTAAAGCTGTAACAACAGGTGATGCATTAGCTAGTGGCACTACAGGATCTTATTTAGCTCTTACTTCTGACAGAACCTGGGTATTAGATAATACAGCAGGAGCTTCTCCAAGTAGTAAGCATACAGACTTTAAATTATATTTAAGTACTAGTTCCTCAGACGCTGGAGCTGCAGGATACGCTACAACGTATTTACAAGCAGATAAATTATAAAGGAATACTATGTCTGATAATCTTAGAGTCATCTATGACAATAAGTTTGATGCCGCTACGTTATCAGTATCTAGTACGGCTTCAAGTGCTACTTCAGTAGCAAATCTTAAATTAAATAAAAAAGGCCTAATATGGAGAACTGCTTCAACTACTAAAGCTATTATATTAGCTACAATTAGTAGTTATACAATAACTGGAGTAGTTCTTCCATATACCAATCTTAGTAGTGCTGCTACTATGCAGATAATAGGGTATACTGGTTCTCCTACAATTAGTGGTACAATTGGAGCACCTACTATAAGTGGTGGCACTATTACATTTGATACTACTGCGGTAGCTTGTTGTCCTTGGGAACCTGCGATACCTTGGGGGGCCGAATCTATACCAGCAGGAGCTAATACGTACGCGTATGGTGGTGGTCAATGTGCTAGAGTATGGATACCTGAAGGCATACAAGCTGCGGCGACTACTATAGCAATAATTATAGAAGATGTTTCTTTATCTTATATAGAAGCATCTAGAGTAATAATGGGATCTCACTGGTCTCCAAAATACAATACTTCATTTGGATTAAGTATTACACCAAAAGACAGTAGTTCCCATAATAGAACTATTGCTGGGGATTTAGACACAGTTAGAAGTACAATGTCTGAGTCTTTAACATTTGAACTAAAATATATGGATTCTGCCGATAAGGTGCAATTTAGAAAATTAGCTAGAAGCAATGGGATATCTAAACCATTATTCATAAGTTTATTTCCTGATGATATAGATAGTACTAAAGAACAGGCGTTCCAGATATATGGAAAATTATCACAGCTAGACAGTTTAGCACATCCTGTATTTGAGATGTATAGTTCTAGTATAACTATAGAAAGTATATAATATGGACGAACAGCAGAGTAATCAAGTATTACATGAAATTCACACAGAACTTAAACTACTTACTCAAAAATTAGAATCTGCTTTCGTTAAGGACGAATCTGGTGAGCCAGATTATTCGGGGCATAAACAATTTCATATAAATCAAATGAATGATGAAAAAGATTCCAGAGACAGTAAGAATCATTTATTTAAAGAAACACTAGTATATGTTACTATAGCTATATTAACGTTTATAGCCTCTAGTGTCTGGCATGCATTACCTAAATAGGAGAAACTATGTCTAATTTAGGCACTTTTACAAAACAAACAGCAGAGGTGTTAGAATATACCAGAGATTTTACTAGTGAGCTAGCTGCCACTTCTGCTATCTCGGTAGTTAGTGCCTCAGTTAGTTCTAGCCCTAGTGGTATGTCTGTTAGTACAACAGTAGAGACTCCAAAAGTATATATAAAATATTCTTCTGGAGTTAACGGTGTACAGTATAAAGGTACGCTACTTACTACCATGGATAATGGATTAATCTATGAAGATGAATTCTACATAAATGTAGAAAACATATAAGGAAAATCTATGGTAGCAAAATATAATTTTACTATATATCAAGGGGAAACCTTTGATAAAACATTAACCTGGAAAACTGGGGATCCAAAAAATCCAGTAGATCTTACTGGATATACTGCTAGAATGCAGATAAGAAAAAAGTATGGTAGTAGTATACTATTAGAACTAACTACAGAAAATAGTAGAATTAGTTTAGGAACTACTGCCGGCACGATACAAATAATTATATCCGCCAGTGATACAGCAGCAATAGACTGGTCCTCTGCTATTTACGATTTAGAGTTAATAAGCGGCAGTGGTATAGTTAAACGATTACTACAAGGTACTATAAAAGTATCTAGGGAGGTAACCGTATAATGAGTACAGAACTACTAGTAACTGTAGAAGACGATATTTTAATAGTCGAGAGTGATTCAAGTACTGATATTATTGAAGTGGCCACGCCAGGTCCACAAGGACCACAAGGCCTATCAGGTAGTGCTGCTAGTAGTTATGTACATGATCAAATGACTGCTAGTACTGTATGGACTATAAACCATAATTTAGGTAAGTTTCCTACACCAAATTTCTTCGATAGTTTAGATGAAGAGATAGAAGGATCAGTGCATCACGTAAATAATAATCAACTTACAGTGTTATTTACGTCAGCTGTATCCGGAAAAGGATACATGTAATATAAAGGAGCCATAATGGCAGCAAAAAAGATTCTAGTACCATATAACTTTACGCAGCAAGAAATTCAAAATGCGGTTATCCAGGTACTTTCCTCAGCACCAGGCTCCCCAGTGCCTGGTCAAATTTGGTATAATTCTACTAGTGGAAGACTTGAATATAGGGGTGCTTCGGGTACAATTGAACCCACATCACGTTCTACTCATTCAGGTACACAAACCGCATCTACTATTAGTGACTTTGATACACAAGTAAGAACTAATAGATTAGACCAAATGGCAGTACCAACTGCCGACGTAAGTTTAAATAGTCATAAACTTACAAACGTAACAGATCCTTCTAGTAATCAAGACGCTGCTACTAAGAAGTATGTAGATGATAGAATGTTAGGTATTACAGGTGTTAAAGACCCTGTAGTAGTAGCCGCTCAGGCTAACGTTACAATTAGTGCACCAGGTACTACAATTGATGGTGTAACAATGACTACCGGCGATAGATTCTTAGCGCCTAATCAAACTACTACAACTGAAAAAGGTATTTACGTATTCAATGGTAGTGCCACACCAGCAACTAGAGCCTTAGATGCTGATGGTACTCCTGAAATTGCTGATGGTACTATTGTAGCCGTATCTCAAGGTACTGATGCTGGTAAGCAGTATATGCAGACTGCCACAGTAACAGGTGCTCCAGGTACCTACTCGCAAGTATGGACAATTATCAATACTGGTGGTACTGCTTACTCTGCTGGTAATGGTTTAACATTAACATCTACCACATTCGACGTAGGTGCTGGTACTGGTATTATAGTTAACGCTAACGACGTAGCAGTTGATACAGCTGTAGTTGTACGTAAGTTTACCCAGTTGATAGGTGATGGTAGTTCAACGTCTATAGCTGTTACTCATAGTTTATCCAATCAATTCCCAGTAGCACGCGTATATGAAGTAGCTACTAGTGCTGTAGTAGAATGCGATATGGTTGCAACAAGTACTTCTGTTATGACATTTATATTTGCAGTAGCTCCAACATCTAACCAGTACAGAGTTGCTATACAAGGATAATACATGAAAGACTTAGCACTACGAGGATTTCCAGAGCTGGCAATAGCCGAGGGTGCTACTACTCCAGTACCTAGTAATAGTCAAAAAAGTGTAGTATGGAGTACTACTACAACTTCTTTAATGTCATGGAATGGTACTACCTGGGAACGTTTATACAGTTATAATGATACCTCTGTAGAATTAGGTCAGAATGCTAGTGCAACAGCAGGATACGATTCAATAGCTATTGGTGGTAGCGCTATATCAGGCAATTTCTCTATAGCCGTAGGCCCAGGATGTGACGCAAGCGCCCCTAATAGCACTGGATTTGGTAGAAGTTTAATTATACCAGAAAATGCAGTAGGATTTAACAGATCACCAAGAAGCCATAGTCAAGTAGCATTTCAGTCACCGGCACTAGGCTCATATGACGATATAAATACTAGTATATTTCAGGCGTATCTACGAATGTTGCCATGGAGTATTAGTACCTATCCGGCTAGACTATATGTATCTAATTCTCAACGATTAGGTTCCTCCCATACTGGTATACATATGGGAGCGTCCGATATTCAACATTATAGTGGTAAATTATTAATAAGTTTTAACAATGTTGCTGGTACTACTGTTTTGGGGCATGCTGTATTTGAGATAGTTGGTGCCTGTAAAATGGCAGAAGTTAGTCCATACGTTACAAATACATATACAGTGAAAGAACTTGAGTCCAGTTTTCCGGGCACTGTTACTGTAACTTTGACAACATTTTTTGATTCTGGATTTGTAGGTATAGATGTGGATATCAGTTGTACGCTGTCCACTAGTTCATATTTATTAGATGCATACATTTCATTATATTCTAATAGTATATGTATTACATCCACAGTAGTAGATGCTAGCTATATAGCAGCCAAAATAAATAGGGATGGAAAAGGTACACTATTAACCGCGTCTGAAGCACTATCCGCCGGTAATCTAGTAAATGTATGGAATGACTCTGGTACTATTAAAATACGAAAAGCTGATTCAAATGGACCCTATGCTGTAGATGGATATATATTACAAGCTATAGCTTCTGGAGATAAAGGCTATTTTTATGTAGATGGTATAAACGATGCAGTATCCGGGCTTACACTTGGAAATCAATTTCTAAGTGCTACCGCAGGTGCTACAACAACTACAGCACCAACAACCGCTGGTAATATAGTTCAGTCAGTAGGTATAGCACTTACTAGTTCTAGTCTTCTATTTCAGCGTGGATTACCAATTTTATTAAGTTAAGGATTTTCATGAAAATTAAAAATATTATCGCTTCAGTATTAGTAGCTTTTTCATCATTTAGCTATGCTGGAACAAATGCACTATCAGATGCTCAATTTGTTACTCTTAGAGCCGCAGTATGTGCAAACAGTACAGCTAAACCCCTATTTCAAGCTGGTAACGGTCCTGCGCTAAATACCTGGCTTAATACTGCTACTGCAACTTTAGGTTGGAAAGCTTACGTTAATAAGTCCACTATGGATGAAGCAGCTACATATACTACCTATGATTCTTTAGTTGCCGGAAAAAGAGATTCATGGGTACGTCTATTGGATATTGGTGAAGGATATAGAGATTTTACTAAAAATAAGATTAGAAACTGGATTGTAGATATTTGGGGTAGTGCAACCGCAGGTAGTATATCTGAGGCTATATTATTAGCGGGAACTGAGTCTATTACAAACGCACAAGTTGCTATAGGGGGTACGGTTAAGACTACTGGTACAGTAACCGCAACTGATCGTTCGTATCAAGGCATAGTTACTACTCCAGAAACTACCAAACTAATTTTTCAAGCTAACGGACAAATATATACTTGCCCATAAGGAATATAAATGGCACTTACAAAAACAGCACATACCTTAGTAGCATCAACTACTAAAACTGCTGCTAGTAACGGTACTCCTACACGTAGTACTCCGTTAGGATTACAAACTAGTAATGGTGGAATACTTACTACTAAAATAACTAATGGCGGTACCGGCCCTACCACTCCTTGTGAAGTAAGAGTACTTATAGCTCATAATAGTAGTACACCTTCGGCTGGCAGTGCCGGTACTGATTGGAAAACTTTAGATAGAATAAATGGTGGAACTACTGCGTCAACTGCAATGGAATCATGGTGGCTAATAGATGATTCAGTTATGGCACTAGAGGTGGAGTTTGACGGTAATACTGGGCAAGACGTTACTATAGAGGCATACTTTAGCGAATTAGTATATTAAATGAATATAGTAAACAAAAATATTCCATTTAAACAGCAACCAAGTGGTTCTGGATTACGTCCCGCCCTACTTGATAATATAAAACCTACCGTGTTTTGGTTGCCACAAATGGGTAGTAGAATATGGACAAATTCAGGAATTTGTCCAGCTACGGCAATAGGGATATCTGGACCAAGATTAGTTGATGTATATAAAGGTCGTACATATAGCTCTGTATTGACTAATGCTGGTATATATTGGAATATTACACCCATTCCAGTGTCTTACCCATGCTATGTTGGTGGAGTATTTACACCAAGAGTAGATAGTGTGGGTAATGTATTTTCAATAAGTGGTGATTCAGGTAGTAATACTAGTGCACCATTTTTTGAAGTAGTATGGTTAGGCTTTAACCAATTACAGGCTAGAGCTAAGATGGCATTATCTGGTACTCAAATATCTATAACAGATTTTAATGTTAGTTTTACTGAACCAACTGCGTTTATTGCTATAGCTAGATCTAGTACAGAATTAGTATTAATAACTAATAATGGATACCAAGTAAATACATCTAGCGGATCTACACCTTCCTCAGAAACCTGGGGATATTGCTCTATGCAAGGTATAAAACGTGGCACTGGAGTAGCAGTTACTAGTGCTAATGTATTTACGCTGATGGGATTTGCTGGAATAGGGGATCCTGGTGATACTTGGGCAAAAAATTGGGTAAAGGATCCATGGTCTATAGTATCAAATACTAAAAGAAGGGTACCGTTATCCACCTCTATTACAGTATATCAACCAGGAAGTGATATAATAGTAGCAGGTTGGACGCCTAGTACTGGAACTGATCTATTCGCCTGTATAGATGAAACAATATATGATGACGGAGATTATATATCTAGTCCAGGATTAGGTACTCCTACTACGATGGGATTCACGTCAGCAGTTCCAACTGGTACGTATACTATCCAAGTACGAGGAAGATATGATGGTATAATAGCCGGGCAAGTACGTATAGTAATGTTAGATAGTGGTGGTTCTATAGTTGGTACTAGTTCTTGGGCTACTCAAACAACCTCTTTTGCAACATATAGTTTAACAGTTACAACAACTGGTATAGCTACTAAATTTAGAATCGAGACTCAGTAATGGCAGTAGGTCAAGGTACTGTAACTTTTTCATTTGGGTCTGCCCCGGGTACTAACATAGTTACTAGTACCGTAACCGGCCAGACTGGTATAGATGCCACTAGTAAAGTGGAAATATATTTTATGGGTACTGATAGTACCGCGGACCATAATGCATATGAACATGCCATTATGGCTTTATCAGTTGCATTAAGCTGTATAACAATAACTCCAGGCACTGGGTTTACTGCACAAGCAACAAGCCTAGCTAGACTAACAGGCGATATTAAAGCCCGTTACGTATGGACAAACTAATAGGAATTAAATAATGTCAGGATTTAGAATTGAGGGTAACACCTCCGGCAATGTAGCTGAAGTTAACGCAGCTAATCAAATTAAGGTATCCTTGCCAGATACAACAACACCAGCAAATGTAGGAGCGGTTAGATTATTTAGTGAAAACGATCCAGGCACTATAACAGGTACTGCATATCTAAAGTCACCAGAAACTAGTGCGGACTATAGATTACGAGTAGGATTAGATACACTACTGTTTCAAGATTCATTTAACGCTACAGCGCAAAATATTAGTCAATGGAAGCATACATTTGCCACTATGACTATGACGCAAAGTGCTGGTTTCCTTAACGTTAATGCTGCTGGTACTAGTACAGCATCTGGTAACCAAGCATTTTTACAGACTTGGAGATATTTTCCACTAATGGGTACTAGCCCATTAGCAGTAGAGGGATTCGTACAGTTTACCCAAATTCCTGTAGCTAATGAAGTTTTTCATTTTGGTTTAGGAATTGCTGTGGCTGCAGCCGAGCCCGTAGATGGAGTATGGTGGGAATATACTGATGCTGGATTAGTCGGTTGTGTCAGATATAACTCTGGAACTACTACTAAAACTTCAGTATTATTAGCCAGTATACCGGTAAATACTGTACGTAAATTCGTACTTGTAATAGGCCTAGATGAGATAGAATTCTGGATTGATGATGTGCTGTATGGTGAATTACCTATAGATGCAGCACAAGCACAACCATTTCTAACAACAGCGTTACCAGTATTTATTCAAAAATACAATAATGGTGTAGTGGGTAGTAGTCCTAACGTTATAGCTAAAGTAGGTAGTGTAACAGTTACATTAATGGATCTTAATGCCAGTATGACATGGGCCAATCAAATGGCATCTGCTGGTCTTGGTATGCAACAACTTAATGGTGGTTCTGCTACTAGTCCACAAGTACAGTGGGCTAATACTGCATTACCATCAGCAGCCGCAGCTACTAATACAACTGCAGCACTTGGAGCATTCTTAGGCGGTCTATTCGTAATGAACGCGCCTGCAACTAGTGCCACAGACCTAATTGTAGCTAGTTATCAGAACCCAGCCGGTAGTGTAAGTCAGACACCCCGTACAATGAAAATTAGAGGCATAAAGGTAGATTGTGTAAACCAGGTGGTTGCAGTAACTACAACAGCTACTGTATTTGTGGTAGCTGTGGCTTGGGGTGGCTCCTCAGTTACACTAGCAGCGACTGAAAGTACTAGTTTTCAGAATAACACTACTAAACTTCGTCGTGTGCAACCAATAGGTGTTATCAGTTTTCCAGTAGGTGCTGCTGTAGGTGCTGTAGCTACGCCAATACAATTCGATTTCGAGGCTCCATTAGTTATTAATCCTGGTGAATTTGTTCAGATTATTGTTAAACCAATACTAGGCACCGCTACAGCTACTGAAACATTTTTATGGATAGTGAGCCCTAACTTATACCACGAGTAATATATGTCTCTATTACTTGCAGTAGCTGGATCACGAGTACAGATATCTTGGTTATATGTAAGTGCAGGTGCCGTATTAACACGTTTAGTAATAGAGTCAGATGGCTCTATTAGCTATAAAAGTATTACTGGTGGAGAGACTAGTTTAATTCTATCCTCCACTGGTAATTTCTTAGGTAATACAACTAAAACAACTGGAGATTACTATATCGATATTTCTTCAGGTAACTTGATATCTATACCATGATATATTTTGTACTTAAATACTGGAAAGGTTTAGCACTAACTATTTTAGTTGGTTTATTATTTTCCATAGCATATAACGAAGTGTACACTAGAGGTTATAATAAAGCTTCGCTAGTATACGAATTAAAGATAAAAGAATATAACGAGAAAGTAACTGCAAAAATAACTAAGCTAGAAACTACAAGTGGTCAGTTACTTGATCAAAATGCTGCACTAATGCGTCAAAGTAGTATAGAGTTTAATCAGTTACAAACATCTTTGCACGGTAAACAACTATATACTATAAACGCAGGAAAATGTAATCTTAGTAAAGACTTTATAGATACATGGAATGCAGCTATTAAAAAGGCTAATACAAAATGAATAAGTATATTCTATGTGTTTTATTAGCACTATCTGGCTGTGCAAGTAATACTATGAGAGATCCATTTGTAATTTCTCAAGTTAGGATAGATGCTAGAGCTTTTGAACTTTGCAAAGATTTAGTATTTCTTAGTCAAAATCCCACTTACGAAGATATTGTAAATAATACTATAAACCTTGCAGAAGCGTATTTAGACTGTAGAAGAAAACAGGAAAATTCTGTAAAACTTCTAAAACAATTTTCCGGTAAGGAATAAACAATGAGAAAATATATGAGGCAGCGTAACTACTTTTTGGTTGGTGGTAGTTTGCTTGTTCTACTATTCCTGCTCTTTTCAGACCCAGATGGTGGAGCAATGACAGCAGTATTTTTAGGTCAGTTAATGACTCCAGTAATTGCTGTATGGTTCTCCTATCTAGCTAGAATCGCATTATTCGACTATCTAGATATGGAGGAACTATATAGAAAAGCTAAAGAATCGTCGGTTGGCGCGGGCATAGTGTTTATAGGTGTATGTATAGTCGTATTTGGACTACTCGGTCTATTTGGCACAGCTGCAAAAGCGCAGGACGTATATACGTATATACCACCAAAGGCTTTGACTTACATACCGACTGTTAAATCTGAACAAGCTAAAATTTGGCCAGACCACCCAAAAGCTATCTACTACCCAGCCTAATAGAGCATGAGTCATGTATTTCGTTGACTCATTCTAGATGCTGGGACCCGACTAGTAGATTAAAATCCGCGAGGGAAGAAGGAGCTGGATTCTTCCAATTAACTAGAGCATACACAGCGTCGGGTACTATTAGATTTGATGTAATATCTGAACTAAGAACTAAGTATACAACACAACTATATGAACTAAACTGGAATAATGTCTACAGTAGACCAGACTTACAGATTAGAGCAGGTATACTAAAAAGCAAGGAAACGTATTTACTATTTAAAGATATAGGTAGTACAGAATTAGAATCTTTTGCTTTCGCTGATGCTGCATATAACGGCGGTATCGGTGGTGTTAATAACGAGAGGAGAGCTTGTAAACTAAGTTCTAACTGTGATCCATCCAGATGGTTTGGTAATACTGAGCACGTATGTTTAAAGTCTAAAGTAGCACTCTATGGAAATAGATCTGCTTGCGATATTAATAGACATCACGTTAGGGATGTTTTATTAATTCGTTCTGAAAAGTATCGTAAGTATTTTAATTAAGGATCATATGGCAGTAAAAAATTCCGGTAAGAAAGCTAGACGAGGTAACGCTGAAGAAAACGCTACTGATAGAGCTTCACCGAAAGAGGTGCATCCACTAAATTATATTCAGGAAGTGTACCTTAATGCTATAAAAACAAATCAAGTTATATTTGGTATAGGTAGTCCAGGAACTGGTAAGACATACGTGGCGGCGGCCTACGCCGCAATTGAATTATTTTATAGAAGAACTGGTAAAATAATTCTCACCAGACCTAATGTAGAAACTGGTAGAGGTTTAGGATTCTTACCAGGTACTTTGGAAGAAAAATACGCTCCGTATTTAGAACCATTTGATTCCGTATTTAATAGAGTCTTAGGTGCTGGATTCTACGAACACGCACTAAAGTCTAAAGTTATAGAGCCACGTCCGTTAGGCTTCATGAGAGGTAGTACTTTTGATGATTGTATTGTATTGGTAGATGAAGCACAGCAAGCTACAACTGATGAGCTTAAAATGCTTTTAACACGTATAGGAAAGAACTGTAAAATGATTCTTTCTGGTGATCCAGAACAGTCTGACTTATTGAAAGAGTCTGGACTAGAAGATGCAGCTAATAGATTAGAGCACATAGATGGAATAGAAGTTGTTGAATTCCTAGATTCCGATATTGTACGTAGTAAAATGTGCAAAGAAATCATAATGGCTTATAGGAAATAATATGAAATACAAACTTCTCACGAGAAGAGTTACACTAGCTATTTATTCTGATCATGATGAAGTTAATTATGTTGCATCTTGTCAAATAAATATAGTAGGAAATAAGTGCGTAATAGATACTGTTAATGGTGAAGAGTTCTATAGGTTTTTTATTGAAAATGGCCTGGCTCCTTTCAAGGAACTAGGCCTTGTTGAAATAGCAGGGTTTGTTAGTGCCTCACACTATAGACTACTAAAGAAAGTATTTCCAGATATTAAGACTAATGATGATACGTATGCTATGACTGATACTATAAATTTAGTATGGATAACTATTCCTGTTAAATGAAAAAAGCCCCTAGGAAGCAATTCCTAGGGGCTTTTTTCTTTATCTAATTGGACAGGCTCCAGTAGCACAATCATCACTACTCAATAATTCTTCAAAACTATTAGCAGTATCTAGATTTATATCGGATAATTTAGCGACATATGCTTCATATATCTCTTTAGTTGTTACTTCTTGTGGTAAGTATGGGTAACCAAGATCTGCAGCAGTCTTACTAGCATCATTTCTAAACAAGAAACTTACGGCAACATACGAATCCCAATTTTGATACAGCCAGTCAACAATCTCCTGTGTTTCATCAGTACTATACGAAATAGTACAGCTTACATTTTGTTGACAGTACGAATCCATCAACATTTTGTATATATTTAGTTGTGAAATAGCAGAATCGTTATTAACTTCTTTACCATCCACTATAGAAAACTCTACACCAGTATTCTTTACTGGGAATGTAACTAATGTTGCACTATCATCGTATGGATGATTGAATACGTTGTATCCGGCAGAGCGTAATTGCTCTACTAATAAATCATATTTACTAAAAGCTACGTTATTAAAAATATAACGACCTAATGGCTTGTGCATACCTTCATATGAATCATAGCACTTAGATTGAGTGCCCTCTGGCTTAATAGCAGTAACATTCTTAGGTACTGGTAAACCTAATTCTTCTGCCATTTGATAGGCTGCATTAGTTATAGTTCTTTGTAGCTTTCTATAATCATATGAGTGCATATCGGGTCTACCCGGAATACCCATAAGACTTACACCACATAAACGAAGATGCTCGTTATTTAAATGCCAGGCCTCTTGCAGAATGCCATCTCTAAAATCAACTACGGTTTGTCTATAGTTAGCTCTAGCAATAATTGTAGCTGCACGTAATAATCCTAGATTATCTCCTTTAAATTTCATTAGGTCGATACTTACTAGGTTGCAGAAACCTTTATTAGGTAGAAGAATTTCAGCACAAGGATTCATACCAACGGCCCATGGTGCTCTTGCACGCATTTGCTCGCCATTAATCATACCTGGTTCCCCGTTACCCCCAGTATTGATCTTTTCGAACCATTTCAATAGTTCCGATTTTTCCGGCTTTTTCCAGAATATAATAGAATTGTTACTCTGACTACGATGGTCGTTACCTACTTCCCACATATTGACCTTAGCTTCGGCAAACTCATCAATATATGTATTATGGTCGTCTAAACAAGCAATCTGTGCAGAACGTCTTGTAGATAGTACAGTACCTAATAGATTTACTATATCTAATATATCCATTTCGGTAAGTAACGAGTCGGCCTTAGCATTTAAAATCTCATATACTTTAGTATATGCTTTCATCATGCCTACATCACCTTGAGATAACCATCCATAATTTTTAAGACGTACACCAGGTTTACGGATCTGACTAAAATCAAGTACTAGTTTATTTGCCTTATACTTACCGGCTAATAATTTACCGATGCTCTTAGCCCATGCTTCTGCACTATCACCGACTGCTAATGTCCAAGTTCTGGTATCTGGATCCCACTTTTCTTCATTTTCTTCTGTACCCTTATTAGTACTATTACGCGATCTAATAATCTCTAGTTTAGGAATGTATTGTGAGAATCCAGTTAATGTACCTGTTACTGGTCGAAAACCAACACCGCAACCTTGCAATAATAACCAAAATACATCTACCACATCAAATACTGTTTCCACATTAGTGAAGGAACAGTTGAACATACTAGCTTCTCTACGTTTAGCAATAGGTGTACCACCAAGCCATAACGTTCTACCGGCAACAGCTACTTTTCTATCTAGTAGTAATTGCTTTAATTCCTGTAGTTCTGCTTTTTCACTACCATTGAGACCTTGCCATTCAATTAAATCCTGAGTAATATCATGCAATGGAATCTCTTCATAAATCTGAGATGTTTTAGCACGCTCCCATAGAAACGTTTGATGATTGATTACTCTATCGACTGTTTGTTCCCATGTTTCAAATACTGTTCCTTCTTCATTAAGTGGTCGATTATACGTTCTACGTGTAATTATTTGTGCGCGTGCTGTTAATGTCATTTATACCTCTTCAATTATTAAACGCTTACCACCCCAAATAGTCTCGGTAATCATATCTGTTGGGTTATGTAGTATATATTCATGGATAGTTCCCCACGTACTATTTTCTGATAGTTGTTGCACAACTACTCTTATCTTATAATTACTAGTATCTGCATTTTCAATTCTTACTGCTTTTGTCATTTAATGCTTCCCCGTGCTACCAAAACCACCAATGCCTCTATCGGTATCAACCCAACTATATTCATTACCTTCAATAAGTCTAGTAAGTTTAATTGGTACTATTAGTAATTGTACAATCTTTTCATACTTATCTACATACCTACTATTAGCCATACCGTTGTACATAAGGGACGCTAGTAAGTCTCCTCTATAGTCACTATCAATGATTCCTATAGAATTAGTCATTACTATATTACTCTTGCTAAGACTAGAACGTGGTACTAATAATCCAACGTATCCACGAGGAATCTTAACTCGTACTCCTGTATTAACTAATACGCGTTCTCCTTGCTTTAATTCGTAATCATCAGAAGCAAATAAATCTAATCCTGCATCAAATTCATGAGCACGAACCGGTGTTAATCGTCGATCAGTAACTAGGTATTCTAAATCAGTAGCATTATCGCTTAAGTAATTAGCTACTGATTTATAGCATTGCTCTAGCTCCCATACTCGTGTAAGTAGCTCTTGTTCCTCAATCTTAGTCATTTAAATATCCTTCTAATATCTCTTCAATTTTATCACAATTATCTTTGCCTAGTGCTTCGTCGCAATAGGATACTAAATCCATAAGTCTATAATTTCTAAGTAGATTGTCACTACCGAAATCATTTAAACTCTGTATATATTTATATTTGCTACTTATAGGTAGACTTGCCGCAATATCATAAGCTGTACCATATCGCTCTACTAGAGTTTTAGCTCGTACAGCTGCAACTCCAGGAATACCTGGAACATTGTCACCAGAATCCCCAGTTAAACACTTAATACTTATTAAGTCATCTATAGAGAAATCGTAATGAGTATTCCAGTTTTCCTTAGTAATCTCCTTTCTACTAACATAGGAGAATCGAGACACATTGTCCCTTATTAATAAATCCCAATCCGCATCAGAACTTATCAACCAAATATTTCTAGTATTATACTGATTTACTATGAATGCAGCAATATCATCAGCTTCGCATTTATCAAATCGTAGTAGTGGGTATATTTTAGAAATGTCTTCCATAGTTCTATTAAACTCTTGAAAGAATTCCTCAAAATCTCTAGCTTCTTGCTCAGTCTGCTGATCATATTTTTCTTTACGATGTTGTTTATATTCAGGTAATATAGCTTTTCTATAGCTACTGCTACCTTGATCGCATGCAATAATGACTTTAGCTGCTTTATAAGACTTGGCTAAACTGTTAACAGTCTTTATATAGTCTGCTGAAAATACTTTAGCTTTAGAGTGCTTATATCTAAATGCTAGATTTAACGCATCCACTATCATTATAGTATTATTATCAGTTTCTGTGTATGATGTAAATGTTTTCATTCTATAAATTTAGGTTTCTCGTATGTTAACCAGTCTTCTAGTAAAGATACGTAAAAGTCTACTGCACCTATATGACTTATAAATATATGAGTATATTCAGGTGACGGCATATCTGTAAACGCTACAAATAATTTACTTCTATCATGTTTAAATATTAGTAATGGCTTTTTTGTTACTTGAACTGATTGTCTTACAGCTTGCTGCCACCATTCTAATAATTGAGGATTTACACTACTAAGTATCTTACTTGTCAAATGATCTTCTGCATAATGTTTACATTCTACGCAGAAGATATTTTTTTCGTTAGGTACGTATAGGTCGCCTTTAAGACCGTGTTTAGCATCTAAAGCCCCAGAGCCTGGAACTCGCTCCCAGCCTAGATTAGTATATTTTCTCAGTGTATCTCGTACTACAGTCTCGGCTTTAGCGCCTTTGGCTCTAGGGTCTACCATACTATAAAATCCTTGATATATTATTTTCTTTTACTACATGAATCTTTTCTAGTAGTGGGTGATTGAAACCATGACTTATTAATAATGTATTTAAGTCTTGTTCATTAAGTAGTACTTCAATAAGCTTTTCCTTACCGTAGTCATCCAAGTTCTCAATAGTCTCGTCTAATATTAGTAGATTGACTTTAGAATCATTCATGGATTGAAGTACCTTACGAATAGCTAAAAGTGTAGCTACGTTAACTCTAGCACGTTCTCCGTTACTCAGAGCTAATATGTCAATATCTGTTCCATTATCTGTAATAACTACATTCAGTTTATCACTGGAGTTTAGCTGGAACGATATCTGAAATCTACCGTCACTTAATTCACTTAGGTATAAATTAACATCGTACTCTAAGTCTTTGATTAGAGATTCTATTTTATAAGCTACTAAACCACCAGTACTGAATGCTTTATATAGTATCTGCAATCTATTAAGTTTAGCTGATATTACTTCTAACTCTTTAGAATATTTGGCAAGATCATCACGCATTACCTTTAACTGATCTAGTACAACGTCTATCTTAGTATTATGTTCAGTTGCCACTCTATTCTTGAAAGTAATATCACGAATCAACGTATTTCTATTTGTTATTTCTGATTCTAATAAGGCTTTTTGTTGCTTTAATTCTTGTTCGTCTATTAACTTATTATCAAGATTTTTATCTATTAATGAGAAGTATTTTTCATAATTCTCTCTAGCGGCAACTGCCTGATCATACTTTATTTTAATAGATTTTGCACTTACTAACTCTGAAGTAAGATTAGTAATTGACGTTTTAAGCTCTACTATTGTTGCATCTAATACTTCTGCGCGAGCTAATTTATCTTCTATATTAATACTTTGATTACAGTATATACATATAGGTGTTAGCTTTAATCCAGTTTTCTCTTTAGTTAATCTATTAAGTTCCTGAGTCTTTACACCTATATCTACCTCTAATTGATTAATATTTATATCAGTAGGTTTTGCACTATCATCTAATACTATGGAATTGAGTATTTCTTTATATTTATTGTTCTGTACTATTCTTTTGTTGGTATCAACAATATTAAGTAGTGCAGTTTCTAATGCCTGTATTTTGGAGGAATGTTCTAATAACTGTTCCGGTACTTCTAACAACTCCATCTTAGTAAGTGGAGTATCCGAGTACTTATCAATCCATGTATTAATGGTATTAACTTTAGTGGATAATACTGTATGCTGTTCAGTAGTATCTTTTAGAGATTTCTTAATAATATCGAATATCTCAGTATACTTACTAAGATTGAATAAATCTATTAGAAACTCTTTACGCTTAGTATCTGTAGCAGTTAAAAACTCTAACCCAAATGCGCTAGTCTGATAAATAATCTGAGTAAACGCTTTATGTGAATATCCAATAATTTCCTGAATAGTCTTATACGTAGCTGTAGGCGTATGAGAGCTAATATCTATATTATTCTTAAGTAGTTTTAACTTAGTAGTAGAACTAGTTCTGACTAATTTTACTTCATAATTATCCAAGTCCTTACTAAATGTGCCCTCAATACTATAGCTATTACCATAATATCTATTCTGTACAAATGCTCTAGCTATCTTCTTAGAATTAGTATTGAAGTATAACTCTTCTAATATATTAGCTATACTACTTTTACCATGTCCATTCTTACCAATAAGTTGCGCTAGTGTATACTTGGATAGATCTATTTCGTTATCTGGCCCATACGAAAATACATTAGACCATTTAAGTTTCTTGAAGCTTAACATCTATCCATTCCTTAAATTCTTGGTAGCCGCCTACATAAATACTATTAACATAGATTTGTGGTACCGTCCTAGCATTAGGTAGTAATTCAAAGAATAATTCTTTAGTAATATCCACGCCTATTCTATATTCTACAATACTCATGCCATGATTAACAGCTAGCTGTTTAGCCATATTGCAGTATACACAATTTGGCTGACTATAAATCGATACTGTGTCCGACATTATCTATGAACTCCGTTGTTATTTCTTTAACTTGCGCTTCTGTAAGATTTAGAATATATAGAAGATACTCAGTTAGTTCTTGTTCTATACTCATATTGTTTAAAATAAGGGCTGCTTCGCTAGACTTATCCACAATCTTCTTATCTAGTAATTCCGTATCAGTAGTACTGGCCATATCGGCCATGTTACCAGTTACTTCGTAAATAGTGTGATGATACTCAGTTTGAGGCATTGGCTCTCCAGCCGCTATCGTTTTACGTAGCAGTTGTGGCATATCTAGTTTAACCCACTCGTGTTGTAGAGTTTCAGTGTCTAAAATAATTACGCCAGTATCTACTAAACTTCGATGAAAGGATGTAGTGACTGGTGAGCCTGGATAAAGGATGTTACGTTGACTGTTGCTATAACTGTGTAAGTCGCCAGCGAGAACGAGATCCCATCTAGCAAGTAATTCTAGATCGATCTCAGGTTGTACATGTGGTGGTATGGCCCCTCTTACGTGAGTACATAAAATTCTAGAATGAAAATCTATGTCTGCCGGATGATATTCCTTTAGCTTATTGTACGGGATAAAATCGATACCGTAGAAACTATCAAAATCATCTATAATTGTTATATGTGATGACTCACTTCTATCTACGCCAGATATATAGCGGCTAATATTCTTCAGATTACTAAGAAATGTTGTATTCTTTTTATCTGCTTCGTGATTACCACTATATATTACTGTTTCACATCTAATCTGCATAAGTAGATCAAAGTATAGCTCCAGTTCTGCCATACTAGGGACTTTGTCAAATATATCTCCACCAATTATTAGTAAGTTTATCTTCTCACTAATACATAGATCACATATTGTTTTGAATAGTCGTTGGTATCTAGCTTTAGCCCACTCTACAGGTACATTCTTTTGACCAAGTTTTATATGTATATCCGCGGTAAATAGTACTTTCACTTGCAATCACCTAATCCTTTAGCCAGCCCATATAAATCCAACTTACGTCTATCAGATAAAGAATAGAAAGAATTCCATAAGTTGGCAAATACAAGAATATCCTTTATCTCAAATTCAACGTCAGTTTCTATATATCCATTAAATCCTTCTCCACTGTGGTCTGGTCCACGTAAAATTTTCATAGATGTTACAGCATTACTGTATACCGGCCCAGCACACATTACGTATAATAATTGTGAATAACAACATCTAACTGTAAGTTTCATATTTCTCCGATGAAAAAGCCCCCTAGGCTTAATAGCAGTAGGGGGCTTTTTCTTAATTACCTAGTTCGTTAATCGCTTCTTTTTCAGCTGGACCTGCAGACTCTTCGTCGTCTGCATTACCTGATACAATCTTTTCACAAAGCGCTTTGATCTCATCTGATGTTGGTCTTGGAATCTTTACATCGATAGGTTCAGAAGCTTCAACTGCGGCTAGTTCTTCAGCAGTAAGTGCACGTGGCTTTAATTTCAGTACTTGTAATGTGTACTCTACGTTGAAAGCAAGAGGACCAGTCTTCTTCTTCTTGAAGATAACGTCCCAACCAGTTACTGGATCAGTAGGATCACCGAAGGTTTCTGCAGCTTCAATGATTTGTTGGAATAACTTCTTCTTAAGGTTCCATACCTTAACTTTACCATCAGCTGGATCAATACAGTTAACTGCGTAAGCCCAACCACACTTTAGTTCTGGGAAGTACTTCTGTACATGATCTACTTCCTTGTTCGTGAACTTTTCCTTTTCACGATCAAAAGCTAAACACTCTAGAGGAATATCCTTATTGTTAGTACCCTTTACCCAGTATACATAACGAGGGAGAACGCCGCCTACCATTCGTAGTACATTCTCATCGTCTTTAATCTTATAGGCTTCTGCACCCTTAATAGCGGAACCCTTGGTATTTGCAAATGCTAACGCTGCCATTTTAATTCTTTCTTCTGTTCTTCCTCATAGAGGAATAATATTTTATTGTTTACTATTTCTAGTAGCGGATTTAACTTTACTGAAGCTTTATCTAACTCTGGATAATAAGACAAATCCAGAGTTAGTATGCTGTATAGTCTATATGTGTGATAATCTCTACAAGCTGCAAGATTTAAATACTGTATTTTAAACAATATATCCTGCTTGCTGCTTAAAAACTCCTGAGGATTCTTTAAGAAGCTTCTGCCAAGATATTTTGGTATCTTTCGCTCGTAATGATTATTTAGTAGTTGTAATATAATCCTAGGTGAATTTTCTGCGTCTTTTAGTATATTTTGTAAATTAAAAAACAACATATTATCTGCCTTTGGAACAACTATTATATCAAATTTATTGTAACTGTACAAGTACAAATTTTACAAGCTTTGCACTTCCCAGCCTTTCTTAAGGTAGAAGCCCAGACGTAAATTATTCTGAGATTTATCAGCTCTACCTGAAAATGTCATGTCTATTACTTCTGGTGGCATATTCTCCTTTATAGGATGTTTACGCATTATACGGCCAATGATCTGTTCTAGATTGGATTCGTTGGCAATAGGTTCTGGTAATATTACACAACTAAGTATATCTACTGACAAGCCTTCTGAGAAGATTTGGCGGGAACCAGCAATGCAGGTAACCTCGTCGCTTTCTTCGAGACCTCTGAGGATTTTTGTTCTATCATCGTTTTCGACTTCACTAGTAACCAACACACATTTTTCACCGATTAGCTCCTTTACCCTACGTAAAAACTCTAGTCTACTAGCTATTACTAACACTCTGTGACCCTTAGCCATCTGTGTTAGTGCAACTACGGAAACATATTCCTGATAGTCTGGATCGTATAATAGATTATTTATTTTCTTAACCCAAGGTACTCCAGGGGTTAGTTGCAATCCAGTCTTCAGTACTTTAATTATAGGATTTACAGTATTAGACTGTGGAGGTTTCAGCACATGTGAACCAAAATAGTCTGGGAATACTATGTGTTTGCCATCTTTACGAACCATAGTACCACTAAGTGCTATTCGATACCTAGCGTACATAGCATCAACAAATGATGAGAAGGTAGCAGCCGGACAGTGGTGTGCTTCATCTAGTATAACAGTTCCAAATTCTTTAGAAAGTTTTACACTATGGTTGGTTAGTGTCTGTATATTACCTACTACAATTGCATGATCTATATCAAATACACCAGAACCGATCACTCCGCATTCCATACCATATAGCTTAGTTATTTCGTTTACCCACTGATTTCGTAGGGCTGTAGTATGTGTTACAATTAGTGTTTTCTGCCCTAGCTTCTTCGCTAAATATAGCGCTGTGAATGTCTTACCCCACCCTGGCAAAGCATTAATAAAACAAGAATCATTTGCCTCATTATAGACCGGTACTTGATCCTCGCGCAGACTAAATTTTGGAGTAGGAAATGGCATTTCATTAAATACACGTTTATCTACTATTTCATAGTCGTCTGGTATTAGATCAGTACGACCTTGTGGAATAGATATGATACCTTTAGGTAGTAATTTATAATTTCTAATTATCTCCACATGCTTAATCTTCTTACCACCTCTAGTAGCACCAGGTGTTTCTAGTCTGTATGTAAGTGTCTCCATTATAGGCCCTAAGCCTTCTGGTGGAGAATCCATATAGATTCTATTGGAAATTACGGCTTTTGGCATATTCTTCGTACTTGGATTCTAGAGGTAAGCAATCTATATAAGGTAAAGATTCCCAAGAGAAATTCACATATACATACCAGTTAAAGGCAGACTCTCTCATGTATTTATCTCCCTCATAGAATATATGCTCTACTGTTTGTCGCCTAACTAGCATTATACCATTCTCCATGAGTCTTTAGCTTTTATTTCGGAAAATCCGTATAGTATTGTCATAGTTTTATCAATTAGTATTATTGCGTATCTTTCGGTATCTTTGGGGCTGTAAAGGCACTTGTATCTGACTAAACTATCTTCTACTTCCACTATTGATCCGCCTGTAGGTATAGCAATTAGTTTAGTTATCTTTTTATAAGTTAGTTTAGCTTTGTGTGTTTTCTTATAGTTGAATACATTGCCATTAGCATCTATAAACCATGTACTTGATTTGGCTATCTTTATTAAATCACCTAAAAAGAATACTGCTCGGCTTATCTTTTTAAGTGGAACACCAGATTTGGCTAGTAGTATTCTACGTTTAGCCATAGTATCACCAGGTAGATTCTTATCGTCTACTATTCTATAGATAAGCCTTTCAGTATCATCTTCCTCTACAAAGTGAGAAATGTATACTGTAAGGCCATCTTTTATAGTAGGCGGGTGCTCGCCTAACCTAAATACGGGATATTGAATCTCCGTCAATCCTATAGGTCTTGTCAAATTTTCCGAAAGAGTAGTCATCGCCTATTTCCTGTTCAACGCCAATAGCTTTACCAGGTATACCACAACCACGGTCTTTCTGAGTATTTCTAGCTACAATTTCGCAATACTCATCAACCTGATCTTCACGTACTAATGCAACAATAGAGTCATGCACAAGCATGAAGATTGATGCGTCTAGCTTCTTAGCGTTTATCTCGTCAGCCGCTTCCATTGCGCCTAACAGATTAATATCAGAGCAAAGAGACTGAATTTCTGAATTGATGCCTGAGCGAACTTCGTGTGCTGCTATTCCCTTATCTGTAGAATATACATTAGGAAGTCTACGTTTACGTCCAAAGAATGAGTATGTGTATCCGTTGGTTTCAATAAACGATTTACGTTCATTTAACCACTTCTTTAATCTAGCAAACTTAGTGAAGTATGCACTAATATCTTCCTTAGCTCTATCTACACCATAGTATTCACCTGTAGCTTTACTAACCGTATCCGATACTTTCTGTGGTCCGGAACCGTACAAAATACCGAATGAAATAGCTTTAGCACTTTGACGCAGTGCTGGGTAAAGGGTTTTAACACCGGGTGTGATTATTTTACCATCAGCATCTTTTATGTCATCAGCTGGGCATGGTAAATCAAACACCATCTTCGCAATAGTGGAGTGGAAGTCACCACCAGATAAGAATACCTTTTGAAGATTCTTGTCGCCAGATAGTACTGCCGCGTAATACATTTCGCCAGTTACCAAGTCTTGCGAGACTATCTTGTAACCCTTAGGGGCGACTATACAGCCCTTTATGATAGGATCATCACGAGGTATCTGCTGAGCGTTGAAAGTACCGCTAGAAGATAGACGTCCTGATGTAGTGAATATTAGATTAAAGTTAGTTCGGATTCTACCGTCCCTATCTAAGTCTGGGAGAATCTTTACAATATAGGTATTTTGCATCTTACCTAATTGTCTGATATTCAAAATAGCCGCAGGCAGTGGATGTAGTTCCGCTAGTTCCTTCAGAACTTCTGCATCTGTAGAAATAGCACCAGCCTTAGTAAGCTTACCAGTTGGTGGCAGCCCTAGATAATCAAAGAATAACTTTCTTAACTGTACTACAGAATTCGGATTAAAGTGTGCGCCCATATCCTTTTCCATTTCGTGCACTGCACTGAATGTGTATAGGGCTTCTTTAGCATCTTTAATCTTGTTATCTAAATAGACCGACGCTCTGTGCATACGGTCCTTTGAAATAGGTATCCCTACTTCTTCCATTTCATTTAGGAAGAAAGTACCAGGAATAAGTAGCTTAGTATAGACAAAGCTAAGCTTAGGGTTACCGTCAATAATTCCCTTAAATTTAAAGTATAGTTCATAAGTTACTGCTGTATCTATACTAGCATATTCACATATAATGTGAAATGGTATTAGATCGTATGTAAAATCTTCTTTTAGTATATCATATGTGCTGCAATAATTATCTTTGAATTCTTCCAAAGCTTTATCGTAGTCACCATAATCGGTATACTTGAGTGCTAGTGCCTTTAGACCGTGTAATCCATTTTCATCTAGTACATAGTGCATTACCATCGTGTCATGTGTATGATCGCGGCGGAATGTAACGTTAAGATGGAATTCCATCATCTTAACGTCGTACTTTAGATTATGGAATACTATTTCAAACTTATTAATAATCTGTTGTAGTAGATTAATAAGTTCGTCATCTAAAATGTCTGTTACTATGTAGCGGCCAAATTTAGGCTTGTGAGAGATAGAGACACCTAACACATAGCCTTTTCGTGGATATAGACCAGTACCTTCAGTGTCCATAGCAACTACAGCAGCATCGCTGTTAAGCACTTCTAGTAGGAAAGCTTTTGCTTCTTCCCTATCTTCAATACCTTTAAAATCGCCCTTTGCTACTGTGCTAGTTAGACCATTCTCAACTAGACCTTTGATTTTTGCTGCAGCTCTTTCAAAATCTGGTTTACCTTCTGGCTTGAATATTAACGCGGCAGGATTTGGTAAGCACACAAACCTATCGTTAACAAGTAGTCCGGCCATATTGGTAATACTTGTAACTTTGGCATACTGCTTAGCGGCCTCAGCTCCTACTAGAATTACCAAATCATAGTAGTCTAGATCTATTTCTAAGTCTACGTCTTTTTTAAGTAGCTTAGTAATAGGTACACTAGACATATGAAATAACTCGAACTCAAAGTTAAAATACTTTGAGTAGTCATTTCTAGACGGGGCTTTATCAATTATCGCTATTTTCATTGTTTATATACTCTTTTATTGCGATTACGTCCTGTAAAGTAAGAACTCCTGGGTCGACATCATCTGGTAAATCAAGGATTTCCACTGTAAAGTTTTCGGCTTCTAGTAAAGGTTTTAAGGCTTTAGCGGCCTCTCTGCCCGGAGCGTCACCGTCGAATAGTATAAATATCTTGTTTATACCAAGTGCTTTATATGTTAAAGTTTTAGCACTTGCGGTTTTTTCTGATATTGAAGTAGTTCCAAATACACAGGATACATTAGTCAAACCTTTATCGTACAGATTCAACATATCGAATATACCTTCTACCAAGACTACGCTAGTATCATGAATAATACTAGGATATACTGGCAAAGGTTTCCCACTAGGATAGACTAGGTATCTTGGGTTTGCATCGGATAGAACATGCCTACCAATAAACGCTATAGTCTTTCCTGTCATGTCCTTAATTGGAAATACTATTCTATCGTCTAGCTTCTCATGACCCGTAGTGTAGAAGGCACCGAAGTGTTTCAAAGTTTTAGCACTAATGCTTCTAAAGCTCTCTGTATATGGAGTATAATTTTCTGGCAACATTAGTTCTGTAGACTGTTCTTTTATATCTTGTAGCTTTTTCTTTAGCTGTGCTACTTTTATAGAACTAGTATTAGTAAATACCCCAAAGTGCTTAAATAGATTTCTTTTCCAACCACAGGAAAAACAGTGTGTTAGACCTGTTAATTTATCTACTCTACATGATGGATTTGTATCCTCATGTTCTGGGTTTAGACATTTTATTAGGTAGTCTTTACCGGAAGCAGTAAACGATATACCCTTACTATTTAACAATGCAATTACTGCGTCGGACATTTAGGCATTCCATGGTATGTCAGAGTTAGAATCATCTACTACTGACTTGACTTTTTTAACTTTTTCTTTCTTTTCAGGCATACTCATAGATTCACTACTAATTCTTAATGATTCCCAGTTAATTGGGCTAGTGAATTTTATAGGTGGACCACCACGAATCTTTGTAGTCTCGAAAGACATAGCACCTTGTTCCTTGTCATGTGACTTCATTAGTAGTGCAATATCGGCGGCGTCCAGAATACCCTTAGCGAATCTGGCCTCACCAGAAGCATCAATCTGATAAGGTGAAAATACTGTTACATCGTGCTTTCTAGCGTAATCTTTTAATTTCTTAGATTTAGTTATTTGTGGTTGCCAGTCGTACTGACTCGAACCTTCTTCTACGATCTGATTTAAATAGTCTACTACTACTAGTTTTAACTTATCACCAAAACGAGCCTTTAGCTTACCAATATGTAGGTCTATAGATGTTAGAGTTAGAGACCTATCATCAATAATAATTATCTGATTATCTGGTTTTAGAACTTTATTACGTACTAATTCCGCCTCAAACTTGAACTTATCTCGATGCGACATGTATTCAAGCACTAAATCATTAGCATCGATGAATTGATCCGCTCTAGCTTTGATTACTTTTAATAAGTCATCCTGGCTAAGATTATTCTTTTTCAAAGCCATATAAGGAACGTTAGCTTGAATAGCTAGATTACGCTCGAATACTTCATGTGCTACCATTTCGATAGTGAATATGACACAGCAGTTACCCGCTTCGTACTGATTGACTGCCAGATTACTAGAAACAATAGACTTACCTGCACCTCGCTCGCCGCCTAGTAGTATTAGTTCCTGTCTAGCCACACCATTCAATTCTGAATCGAATGTATTGTTTAGACCAAGCATAACTCTATCACGCTGTAACTGTTCGTAGTCTCGGAACAACATGATCTGTGCCATGTTGTACACACCTTCAGTTGTGAGAGTCTTCTCATCAAGTGCGATTACAATATTTGCTAGATTTTCTTTTATTTCATCACTATCATAAATTGGTAGTTTATCTATGAATTTATCTAATAGCGTTATTGTCTGATTCTGTGTGTACTGATCGATTAAAGCATCTAGAGCTACTTCAGCACTAATATCGGGTTCATCGATTAACTTCAATAACCCAATAGTTTTCTGAGTAATACCCTCTCGTATCTCTAGTTGTAATTCTTCAAATGAAGGAATTACACTATACTTGTCATAGTGTCTAGAAATAGCACTATATACTGAAGAGTATGCGGAGTCGAGGAAGGCTAGTTTAAGCTTAGCCCATACATCTAGATTTCTTTCTAATAGCAGTTTGTTAAGTACTACCGCACTACAATCCATAATGTCCCCAGTACATAGTTAGGATACTCTTGATTCGTTATCTATGATTACTGAATCTAGTAGTTCTGCGAGTTTGTTTAAAGTCTCAGCTCGTAGTATCTTGATGTCAGTCTGATATGTGTCTTTGTTATCAAATAGTAGCTGCAACTGTCTATTAGTAATAATCTGCTGTAACGCAAAATATATAGTGTCGTGTGGCGCAGAGGAATCGGCAGTTACATTAACGGTAGCTGCCGGTCCATATGTTTCCTGGGCGAATCGTACAACTTCTTCTACGGTTAAAGCCTCGCTATCATAGTACCCTATATTTATTTTCATTATCACTCCATTACATACGATATGTAAAAGCTATTAGATATCGTATATATTAAACGTAAATAGGGGCAAGGTTCCTACAAACCTTGCCCCTACTAATAGCTAACTAATTAAGCAGTTGCAGTTGCTGAAGCCTTGGCTTCAGCCTTGGCCTTCTTTGCGGCACCATCATAGTCCGCAACCTTAATACCACGACGAGTTAGAAGGGTACGAATACCGCGTTCAGTCTTGTCTACAGCCTTAGCAATATCTTCCACAGTCATCTTAGCAATGCTATCGCCAAGAGCAGTAACAGCATCTACGCTGTCCTTAGCATGACTTGCCTTCTGTGCAGGAATCTTATCAATAAGATTTGCACGTGATAGAGATAGAGCCTTACCACGAACTGAAGGAACAGTCTTACCTAGTGCTTCTGCGATGTCTTCGATGAACGCACCAGCCTTAGCCATGGTAACAAACTGCGCTTCTTCTTCAGGAGTATAAGTACGTGCTACTTCTACCTTTTCAGTCGCCTTAACTAGGCCAGTTAGTTCTAGTGCTAGTAGCTTACCCTGAATCTGCTTAGCAGAAAAACTGCCTGGAAACTGCTCGGCAATTTCCTTATAGGTAAACGCACCTGGATTTGCATTAACAAACTTTGCTAGCGCGTCAGACTCTTCAGGACTAAAGGTGGCTACCTTTGCCTTAGCCATTGAAGCTACCTCGATGTCGAGTTGACGAAGCTTTGCAGCTACGGAACGTACACTAACGCCTAGAGCGGTTGCTGCGGCTTCGACTAGAGAGCCGGTAACGGGGCGTACATCGCCTACAGTACCTAGTAGGGTTGATACGTTCTCGTCGGTCCACTTTTTGGTTGTTGAATCACTCATTTATTGTCTTTATCTTTCAATAGATCGTTAAGATCAGTTATAATTGTAATGCCGTATTTCTCGGCGGTTGACCTCTTTGATGAGGTACTGTTATTTTCATCTACCAGATACTTGGTATCTTTAGTTACCGAGTCTGTTAGTACGTAGCCCGCGGCTAGAAGTAGTTCTTCTGCGTCGGCCTTCTTTTTAAAGTTTTTCAGCTTACCTGTGATGCATACCTTATCACCAGTAGCAACACTAGATTTTGTATAAGTAAAAGGTAGGAACTCTTCTAGTTCTTTATACTCCGTATTTACCCAAGTTATAATGTTTTCAGTTACTTTCTCACCTAGTCCAGCTTCCTTACATTTATCTACTGTAATGTCTGCTGGAGTATTAATTACTTTAGCTAGTTTAGCTGCTGCAGTACCTCCTACTAGTGGAATAGAAAAAGACTCTAAAACTGTGGCAACATCTGCTCGTTTTGCTTTTTCAATTTCTTCAAGAAGTTTGATACCAATCTTCTCGCCTAGTGTGTTATATACTTCCGCTTCGTCTAGATAGAACAGTTCAGTTATTTCCGCCAATTGCAGTTTTTCTATAGTCTTTGGACCTAAACCTTTAATTTTTAATACTTTTGCAAAGTGTTCAATCTTTTTTAGACACTGTGCTGAGCAGGCCGTATTTCTACAGAATAACTGATCTTTGATCTTCTCTAGCTTGTAGTCGCAGCAAGGGCAGTTAGTTGGTTCTTCGATAAATTTCATATGATTTATTAACTGATATGCTGATATTATATAGTATTTGAAACGGCATATCAAGTTTAAATTTTGAATGCCCTATTCTACTTTATGTGTGATTTGGGGTATAATATCGCCGCTGCGGACCACACCCACAATATCTCCGATATGAAGATCGAGTGCACGAATAAATGCTATATTATTAAGTGTGGCTCTACTAACCGTAGCATCACCAATAACCACTGGCTCTAGGATACCAACTGGAGTAACTTTACCAGATTTACCAGTCTGCCAAACCACATCTAATAGTACAGTTTCAATAGCCTGATTGCGCTCTTTTAAAGCATAGGCTCCACGGGGATGCTTAGAAGTATATCCTAGCTCTACGAATACCTTATTAGAGTTAACACGGAAAACAATACCATCACTAGGATAGATATTATGCAATTCAGGAGTCTTAATTGTATTGAAGCCCTGACTCGCTAAATACTCCATATCCCAATCATATGTAGAAGTTTCTACAATTGGAAATAGACCATAAGCAAAAAATTCTACTGCACGCGTTCTAAACTCGTCTACATCGCGCAGCGACAAGCTTCCTGCCGCATAATTACGGGCATTTTCAATATGCTTAGGAGCAGCTAGTTCTCCAGTAACTTGCACTACATCTGGTGCACTTTCATCATGTAGTTCTTGTGGAATAAGCTTAGAGCCAATAAACTTATCTGTGACATCCGTACCCTCAATACCATCGCCACGAGTAAGCACCATGGCTATCTTACGGTTAATATACGTAATAGCGATAGCTGCGCCATCTAGCTTAATAGAAGCACTAACGTCACTAAAGCCTTCTAGGGGGCTTTTATCTCCCTCGCCTTCATAATACTTTTGTAAACTATACATACGGAATGTATGCTTACAAACATCGGTGTGCTGTTTCGCGCCTACTTTGTTATAATTTACAGCATTAGCTAGATTATCAAATACTTCATCAGTAATTACTGGCTCACCAGCATAATACATGCGTGAAGCGTAATTAAGAAACTCTTCAATTCGTTGTTTGCTCATTTAGTTCACGTAGTTTATCAGCAAAGTGTTGTGTAATAGAATCAGTACTTTCTTGTAGTGCACAGATTTCGATCAAACCATCTAGTAGAGCATATACACTAGCTAGTGTAGCTGGCATCGATGCTCCTTCCTTTGTAGGTTTCCATTCGCCTTCATAGTCTAGATAGTAAGTACGTAAATGTAGATATTCTACATCATGGAACTCACTAACTACAAGTCGTAATTGCTTACCTTTATCCAGATTCTCTGATAGAACCTTTTCATATAATGCATCAGACATTAATTCCTAGCTTTCTTAAATGTTCAAGAGAAGCTAGTTCTGCAGCTTCTTGATATGCGTATTGTTTCCATTTATCTGATAGTAGAAAGATACTATATACACCTGGTTTAAATTCGCTCTTAATTTCAGCCAATGAGTCATATCTAGCACTATATACTTTTTCACCTACTTTGAATGAATCTCTGCAAGCTTCATCTGGAATAAGTGTAGGTCTGAAATAACTATGTGCTGCCTGCCTAATTGGCACTGAATATTTTTCTAGAATACCTTTTACAAAGGTAGACGATCTATAGAGACTCTCACTAATGCTGTCTAGTGTACCACCTTCTAAATATGAAGAGATGGCAAAATTAATTTCTGAGTCTGTTGCTGGCTTTCCTCGCTTTTCAGCTCTTCGCTCAGCATCTTTCTTTTTGTTTTCCAGATACTTATCAATAATATTACCAAGCCTGGTAGTATTATAAGTAATATTGAGAATAGCACAAGCATCTTTTTTAGTGCCTTTATTTTCTAGATGCTGTATTACTCGTTCAATACTAGCATCGTCAAGTCTTTCTGATTCTTTTGGTTTTCTGGTTGCCATTTGGTAGCCTTTTCACTATATAAATATATTGTAACACTATAGGCGACACAAATCAAATATATTTTCAGCTTTCCCACTTGCGTAGAAGATGCAAAATTATGGTGATTAGCGCAGGTTCAAAATAACAACGCAAAAAGGCTGCACTAAGGCAGCCTTTGGTATTTAAGCGGTTAGCACAGTCGTGAAATACGCTGCTGCTTTTCCTGTTAGTTTTGATAGAATATCGTCGTCGATTTCAGCTCCCTTGGCATTAATAGCCTTCTTTAGGGCTTCGATCTGTGATTCTTTTGAAACTCGCTTAGTACCGTCTGACTTGCCTTCTGTCTTCGGCTTATCGGCCGAAGTAGCGTCCTTCTTAACGTATACTTTAGCTTGAATCAATACTTGACGAACACCATTTGGTGATTCTTCTAGTTCTTCTGCAATCTGATTAACTAGGTCAACACTATTAGCTGCGGTAGGATTACCGTCTGCGTACATTGCTAGTGCTTTATCTTTCTTTTCGTCTGTCCAGGCCATTTCTTTCCTTATTGGAGTGTTTTAGAAGGCATTGGATTACCTTCTTTAATTAAATGTTCTTTTAGTAACATATCGTACATTATACTATATCCAGCCACTATACTATACAGATTCTCTGTAGGTATAATAGATGGTGGCAAATTAGACATACTATTAGTCTCACTCGCCGTGTATAGTGCTTCTATTGAGTTTCGGAATTCCTCAGCTACTGCTAGTGTATTAAACAGTACTGAGGCGTCCCATATTCGCAGTTTTGTCATATTTGGTGCTCCCACAAGGAATCGAACCCTGATCTCCGGACTACAAAACCGGCATAATAATCCATTATACTACAAGAGCTTGATTGTCTAAATATTCTTTGTATTTTTTATCACTAACTACGCTAACTGCTGTTAAAACGTATCTAGGATATATTTCATTTCTATAACCTAAGGTTATTACAAAATCGGGCTGTTGTGGTAGTTTATCCACGTCGATTGTCATACTACCAATTTCTCGGTCATGATTCCAATCTAATACTACTGGAATTGTTTTAAGATTCATTATTTTTAATATCGTACAAACTAATGGTTACAACATCATCATTTACATCTACTTCTAATTCTGGCACGTAAGTACCAGAACTTACGTCCCCCCATCCTTTGAGGATATTACCAGCGTAATTCATATCTACAGTAAGATAGTCGCCAATGTTTAATTTGCTATTGCTTAAATCTATTGTAATTACATGCATATAATTTGGGGTGAGACCGGGAATCGAACCCTAGATACGACGTTCACAGCGTCGTGTGTTGCCACTACACTAGAAACACCACTGATTTGGCGAGTCATTAGAGATTCGAACTCCAACCGCACGGCTTTGGAGGCCGGCATGCTACCGTAACACTTATGACTCATTTAAATTTCGGTTAGGTTGCTAACACCAGGTGCTAGGAACTGGCGATATGAATGCTGTAGCTCATACTTTTTCTGCAGTTGTTGCAGTTCATTGATGTAGTCGGCGTATAGATACTTTGCATCTTCTACAAACTCAGCCGCCAACTCAGGATCAAGTTCGCTCAAATCAATTCCAGCAAATTTATCCGTCGGCGTGACTTGCGCTAGCAAAGTACGATTAGAAACTGAACCATCTTTTTTAGTATAGGTGAATGTAAGCGTTTTCATATTGATTTCCGATTGAGTATATTATATACTAAGCGACTAAACAAATCAAATTCAAATTTTTAATCCGAGATAGCGTTCCTAAAAGCATTACGGAAACGTTCGCCGAAGCTAGGAATAATACAGGATAGAAAGAATACTGGAGCGCCTATAACAGTAACTAAGAAAAATGTCAATTTAGAAATTTTCATAGATTGTACTATTGGATTCTCTGGTTGAAGAAGCTTTAGCTCATTTAATACCGGATTGATTAACTCGTACATAGATACGATGCCAGTAGTAACTGCGAATAGATAGTAATATAGCAGTAGATCGGTCACTTAGTTCCTTTACAGATTTCAAATGTACTACCAGTCTTCTGCAACTCTATTAGACCGATATCGTTCATTAATACCATAATTTCTTCTAATTCGTCGTCGCTTTCTGGCACTACGCCGGCTTTAAATAATTCCCTACGAATCATATCTACCATATCTACAGTTAGAGTTTCTAGCGTAGTTGGTAAACTTTCATAAATTGCGCTAAACGGATTATATTCACTCTCGTTATAGATCATAGTAGACTCGCTATTGATGGAAATAAATCAGTAATAATCTTTCTACTACCTACTGCTATGTTTCTAGTTTCCTTTTGTACGCCATTATCGTCTCGTACTTTAATAAAGTGAATCCAGCTACGCAGTGTTCCTGACATATACATTCTAGATTTAGTCATACCTTCTGGTAGTACAGCCCGTGCTTGCTCTTTTGCGATTCCGCTATCTAAGGCCCAGGCATACGCAGTTTTAACCATAGATAGTACAGAATCTTGAACTTGTAGCCAGCGTAATGCTAATTCTTCATCACTATCAGTTAGTTCTATACTATTTTGTCGATTTTTAGTATCTTGCAACCTAGCTTCTCTAGTTACAAACCCCAGATCAGTGGCTTTTGCGTAACGCTGACTAAATTCCTGAAATGAGAAGCTTCTGTGCCGTAGAATCTGTCTAGCAATGTCTCGTGTAGTATTAATTTCCATCACTACACTTACCATTTCGAATGGTGACCAATGTTGATTCTTTGCTAGATATGCTAGTAGCTTAGGAGCTGTTTCAGTGTTAGACTGATTAGATGGATTACTTACTCGGGCTGCGTATGCAATTAATTCTTCTGCAGTACGGCAGCCTGTTTCTTCAAAATTTGGCTGTGTTACACCAATTAATTTTACGTCTGATTCCATTGATTATTATTGTTGTTGCAAAGATATATTATATCTTGATTCAGCACTAGAATCAAGATAATAAATTCAGGCCTTTGACTTATACTCCGCAGTACGAATGTACTCAATCTCTTCAGGTGTCGGCTTGGGCATCGTAGCATCAGTTACGAATGTCTCCAAAAGCACTCTATCCTCATATACACGATAGACATTCTTTTCAATAAGTACTAGTCTCATTCAAATCCTCAAAAGAAAAGCCGGCACAAGGCCGGCTGAAAGTGGTACCGCTTACCAGAGTCGAACTGGTACGCTATTAAGCGGCAGATTTTAAGTCTGCTGTGTCTACCTAGTTCCACCAAAGCGGCTTATGGTTTATACTTCTTAATCTCTTCTAGAGGTATAGGAGTATAGTTAATTTGTTCTACTGATACGTTGAAGTATCTTTTGTCAATATTTTTAGAACGTCCTGACATCATTACTCGATTAGCATGCAAATGTCCATGTACATTGAAACCCCAACGTCCAAGACTCTCTTCATGCACTGGAATATGAGTAATTACCATTCCATCAAATTGATGTACACCACGAATATCATCAAAGTATGGAATATATTCATTGAGATCAAGTGTATCGTGGTTACCCTTAATAAGTACCTTACGACCATTCATGCGACCAGCTTTGTGAATGTGATGCTTACTAAAGCAAAAATCACCTACGAAGTATACACGGTCATTATGACTAACAACTGCGTTATGCCGCTTAATCATTTCTTCATCGGCTTCTTCACTATTAGCGAATTCGTAACGCAGAAATCTACCATCATCGCGTAAAAACTTATTATACGGACCTTCATGCCCCATGTGATGGTCTGAGGCGAAAAATATATTTTTAGACATAATACTTAGTTAGTTGGCGACTCATGGGAGACTCGAACTCCCATCTACGGATAGACAATCCACGGTAATAACCCCTATACGAATGAGCCATAAGGGGAGGCGACCTGTGCGTCGATTTACGCATATAGGGAATCACCCCAAATCACCTCTCCTTATGGTCCTGCCCCTTGGGATCGAACCAAGTTCACGGGTGCTTCAAACCCGCGCTATGACCACATCAGCTAAAGCAGGATAGTGATAGTTGTTTTGCACTTCGTACAACTATAAAAACGCGGTACCACTAAATCAGGCCCCTATACTACCCTTCTCTAGCAATGCCGAGCGCTGTAGCATGACCACTAAATCAGGCCCCTATAAGGTTAGGATTATAGTCGTCTCCCTCCTTCGACTAAGTACAGTTCAGAGGATTTTATCTCTTAACACTCGCTAATTTGGACCGCATCCCTGAAGCCTGTTTCACTGCATTTAGTATGCTAACCGAGTATGTCTCGGAAGCAAAACGAGATACTGAACTTACTTACTGGTACCCAACGTCAGACTCGAACTGACATACTGTCACTTGTAAGGAGACCGCTTGAACCTCTCAGCTAGTCGGGCATTAAAATGGAACATCGTCAAAGAACGAATAATATTCTTTGTCGTAATACTGTTGTACTTTCTTAGGTAGACCTAATTTTTGTAGTGCAGCCTTAGTAACTAGGTCAATTACATTTTGCTGAAATTTAATATCTGTATTAATTATAAGCCAAGCTATATACTCTGGCCTATCTTTTATAATCTCGGCTATCGTATAGCCAAAATGTCTACCAGATATTTTGGTCGTCTAATCCCAGCCGTGGGTCTCTGAGTGCTTTGAAAGCTCTAGCCATGTGTAGTCACTTACTCTATTGTAGTCTGCCCAAGTAAAGTCTGGTTCTTCAGTCCAAGGATCAATAAATCTAATAGCAAATGCTTCACGTTTATCATCCCATCCATGAATCTCACATGGAATATGGTACGATCCATACATTGAACAATGTTCATAAGTAGCATTAAATGGAACTTTTAGCATAATATATTTGGTAGTAGCAGTTGGATTCGAACCAACGAGTAACGAGCGTATGAAACTCGCGCAATAGGCCTCTATGCGATGCTACCGTTGTTGAAATCTTTTTCACTGTATGAATACATTATACAATGAAAAAGACTTGAAATCAAGTCTGAATTTAGAAATGTACAGGCCACGATCCTGTGCGCTACGTGCTAACTAGTATTTTACCACTCGCTCTACCAACTGAGCTAACATTTCTAAAACCTGGTGCGGGTGGAGAGGATCGAACTCTCGTCTAGACGTTGGCAACATCCGATTCTACCATTGAACTACACACGCCATTGTACCCTAACAACTCTGAATGTATTAGGATTTATAAATATCTGTCTACGATATCCTAGTGGTGGATTGTAGACCCATACTAGGTCCGCTGTAGTGTGCTTACTCATCCCAAACCCAATTGCCACCTCCAGCCACTAGACCGTCGTGCTTTTCAGAATCATAATCTTCCCAATAACCTTCAATATTACCAGAATATTGGTCAGCGTGCCAGTCACCCTCATCTTCGTCATTGTAATATTCCGGCTTATCCTCTTCAGGATAAATTCCGTAGGAATCTGCATGCGCAAGTGCGCGCTCCCAAGCTTCTTGGTGTAGTTCGTCGTCAGTAACGTCATCAGGAAAAGTACCATTTTCAGTACCGTCCATACCGGCAAAACCAGCATCAAGGTGAAAAATAATCTTACGCACTTGTAATCTCGAAATGTAAAAATCCGTACTTATCAAAGTACCAGACTATATAAGCTTTGGGTTTTGGTGTTAAGTTTAATACTTGCATTTGGTACCTCCTGTAGGAATCGAACCTACGTTGACTTACGTCCTGCCTTATCAAGACAGTGCCTAACCATTCGGCCAAAGAGGTATATTAATTACTTTGGAGTAAAGAAAGGAATCGGTGTACCTGCATAAATATGCTGTGGTAGTGCGCCATCCCAGCGTTCCGCTTTAACCTTCTCTACTTCAATACGACGTAATTCTAGTACGTCTTTATTCTGTGCTAGAGCAGCATTTTGAATCTTAAGGGCATCAGCTTGCGCTGTAGCAATTTTAAGATTAGAATAAGCTTCAGCATCTGCAGCTAGCTTTTTAGCAGTAGCTTCGCCTTCTGCTTTAGCTACTAACGATTTTTGTTGTGCTGCAACAGTTAGTGCCTCTTTTTCAGCTGTTTGCAGTGCCTGGTCTTGATTAACTTTTTTATTGATGTTAGCCATATAATCTGGACTAAACACGAAACTAGTTACATCAACACTAATAACATTAGCGTGGTATACTGCAATCTTACTACGAATAGCTGAAACAATTTCGCTAGAAACCTTCGCTCGCTGAGAAATTAGCTCAGGAGCAGTATACTTAGCAGTTACAGATTTGAATGCTTCACGCGTCGCAGTATCTACATAAGTGTCTAAATCGCCCGTCTTACTAAATTGTTCAAATACAGCTGCAACTTTATCTGGATTAATGCTGTAACGTACTGTTAATGTAACGTGCACAGGCTGTGTATCGCTAGTGGCACCTTCTGCAGCATTAACCTGTGCGGCTTCCGCACGAATATTAAAATTATTTAGTTTTTGCCAGGGCCATACTAGTACGAAACCTTCAGATTTTAGTGAAGTAATTTCACCACCAACTGTAACTACTCCACGAGTACCGGTTGGTACTGAAGTTAGTGGCCAATATGCTACTAATGTGGTTGCTAGTACAACTGCACTTAAAGCATGTCCTACAATCTTTGGAATATTCAGTACTCGGCCAGGTTGTGTACGATCGGTTGATTCAGTAGTATAGCGATTTAGAAATGTCATTTTTGTATTAAGTAATTTATGGAAATCCGCCTCGGAATCTAACCGAGCTAATCTGGTTTTGCAGACCAGTACCTACAACAGCGGGCTCGCGGACCTTAATTATAGTGAAGTGGAAGCTGACCTACAGGTCCTGGCTTATTAGTGCCAAAACGCTTGCTAATATCTAATACGTTGACCATAGCATCCATATTAGCTGCTAGCTTATATACATCTTCCATGGTCTTTAGATTATACTCTTCTGCATCCCACTGCATATATGATAATACAGCTTCAAATGCTGAATTTGCTTCAATTAGCTCCTGCAGAAGTTCACCAGTGTGATCGCTCCACATAGCTACAACATACTTTTTCATTTGGTTTTCCAATCAATCTAAGAATCTATTATAGAGTAAAACAGTTCTCAAATCAAATCAATTTTTATTGATGTAAAACACTTCCCATATTGGGGTATTAGCTAAATCATATCTACCAGAAAAAGTATATGCATAATACCTAACTCCTTCTTCGGATAAGAATGGTACTTCATATTTCCATACTTTTGGGTATTTATCTATTACAATACCATTGTGCTCTACTAAATACGGATTTTCTAGTTTAATCATATTATTTGGCGGATTAGGCGAGACTCGAACTCGCACAAGCATTTCTACTCCCTAGCCTTTCCAAGACTTCGCCGCTATGCCGATTCGGCTAACTAATCCAGTTAAAAATTTGGCGGAAAGATGGCGGAAAGATGGCGGAATCGAACCCCTGGCGTTACCACTCCTCATCGCTTCGAACGACGGCTAGCATCCCTGGCTAGATAACTTTCCTTGTTTGGGCCTAGAGCAGGAATCGAACCTGCGTAGAGCCTAGGTACGGGCCACCCTCTAGGTTATAAATGTACTACATCGCCATTGCATAGACGGTGATCTATAGGATGTCCGGTACTTAATTGTTCATCAAAGTACGGATGTTTTCTATACTTTTGAAGACATAAATAACAGTACATACTACCAGATGCACGTCTCCAATTTGGATCATCATCTTGATGTAGCATTTCAAATAATCTTTGTGTACTATTTACCATAAGAATTGACACTGGACGTTTACACCACGAGGAGACGTACAAGTTATACGTACTTTACGATTTCAAGTCGTATGTGCTTTTATCGGCGGCAACCGAATACTCTATTTCCACAGCTTGCCGGCTGTTGTGCCAATTCTTATAGTGCCCAGCTTCTTTGACAAACTGCTGGGCGAGTTCGTGGGGGTTACGCCGCTAGGCGAACTTCTCCAAAGAATGCGTCATTTGCATTTATAGTTTTGCTTGATTTACGGTCATCGCCTACCGTGTCGCGTATCTCACTTATTTACGTGATCGAACACTATTTCCAACCCATTAATAAATGTTTCTGTCTATGGCAGTTAGGGCAAAGTAATTTACACTTCTTTAATTCAGGTACAATGGTTGTATTAAATAAAGTATCAGAAATAGTTTTATTACTAGATCCAATATTGAATTCTTTATTATTTGGATCGATATGATGAAAATCTAAAGAGCCCCAAATACCAGTATAAGAACATTCTTCACATTTATACTCCTTGTCTTGGGATTTTAAATATGAAAGTATTTTACTACTAAAATTATCTGTTCTTTGCTTGTTTTCACATTTAATACAAGCTGGTTTATATTTAACTAAACCAGTAGAACTTATACCATTTGAATAAAATTCTGTAAGATTAAGTATCTTTTTACAGCTATTACATTGTTTTTCGCCAGATTCTCTACTAGATTTCCTACTATTAGGTGTTAAGCCTACAAAACCAAAATCTCTTTTATACTGAGCAATTTTGGATCGGCTTAGTCCATATAATTTTTGCAGTTCTGGTATTGTATATCCTGCTAATATGTAGGATTCAAATTCATCTTTATCTACCACGATTAACTCCATCGTTAATTCTATTAATCACTTATTGGTGGATTGGGCGGGTACCGCCCCCGCGTCTCACATACTTCTGCTTGATCCGAATTACGACAATACACCCCAGGAGATACCTCTAGGAGTTGTTTCTATACCATGTTCACGTAGTTGATCGGCAATCCAAGCCGCGTATTCCTCTACTGAAATTTTATTAAAGTATTCAGCGTTGGTTCTAGTAATCATACCAATTTCAAATACTAAGTCAATTAACCGTTGCTTTTCAGAAATATTCATAGCTTATACACAGACCAATTACATGGCATGCAGTATTCGTCATATTCGTATACTTCTACATAGTAGTAATCATCGCCACGGTGATTAAATTCCCAGATTTCTTCTCTAGGGCACATAAAACCATCTGGCCATACTGCCCAAATATCTCTACTATTAAGCATTGAACACCGTATGAGGTCCAAATGAGTAAGTACCTGAATACTTCTTATTAAAGGCTTCGTCTAGCTGCTTTTGCCAATCAATCTTATCTTGACTAGGACATTCGGGCTGCTTGGTAATACGATCGTATTCAGCAGCTTTGCGAAGTAGCTCCTTATAGTTCAAATAATCTTCGTAATTAGGCACATAAGAAGGCTGAGGCCACTTACGCATGTAGTGGTCTGAAATCATACTAACAACACACATTACATTTCTCCGAAATAATCTTCGTCATCTGGGCCCATAAATACTACTTCTAGTATTAGAATAATAGTTTCTACTAAATCTTTGAACCAGCTAATCATTTTACTTTAACCGTATCTTTAGCTTCTTGTGCACTAAATACTGGCTGTGCATTGGACTTAGGAATCTGAGCAATGCCGATCATTTTAGTGCCAGTATAGGTCTGCGCTGGCTTTGGGGCCGTTGAGCCCTTGAACTTTGTAATGAAATCGGTTTGTAGTTTATTCATAATATTTGGCGGAAGTTAAAGGGTTCGAACCTTTGCACCGGCTTTAACCAGTGGCTGCGGTTTAGCAAACCGACACATTACCACTCTGTCAAACTTCCCTATATCTCCATTGATTAATAATCATTATAGACTATTTAATAATCAAAAACAAGACAGAATTTTATCAACTAATAGCTTCCTAGAACAAAATGGACACTGTACATAATGGTACTTCTCATCTGTCCTAGAGTCAGTATTACACTTTACATCAGAGTCGTTAAAACTTAGACGTATGCCACACTTACATATTAGGTTTAGTATCATATAGTATAACTACATTACCATACAGTTTACGTTTTAACACATCTGTTCTATCTTCATTTAGCTGGTAACAACCATTGTCGTCTAGTACTGCTTGAATTACATATCTCTGTTCTTCATCCGCAGTAAATACACCCTTAAGTTGCACACAGTCTAGTAGAATTTTTATACTACTACGATTAGATAGTGATCTATATATGTAATATCCAGGGTCTTCTGTATCTGTAGATAATCTCATAATTTTGGAGGTTTGGCGCAAACATAACGAAAAATGCCCCGCAATACGCGAGTACTACGGGGCTCTGGAACATTTTATACGGAGTTGGTACCACCACAGTACCAGATAAAACCTTGAAAGGGTTCTTGTCAGTGAAGTATCCGTAAGGTACACCAAGATTTAAAATATGCCTGTAACATGCTAAACAGCAACTGCCTTGCGGCAAGTTCTTGAGTATGGTAAGAATGAAGTAACTGTTTATATCGACAAGGACTTTGGAAAGTATTAGAACAAATCGGAACGGTGGGTTTCCTTATCAATGAAGTAACCGATCCTAACACTAAATACTTACCAAAGCCCTTCGAATGACTTTGGACTGCGTTTTGCTCAGTGGGAATGATTACCCGTACCACTAGCCCTGATCAACGGGATTGGTGAAACGTCTTTACGTACTTATCGTAGTACCACACGTTGGTATCGTGAACGTCAGTATTATGGTAATCTTAAGTTAAAAGCGATGACAATGTACGCCTTAAGATATTAATACGAGATCTGTATTGTCGCCTTACCAGTTGTGAGCTTCGACTCACTTGACGACCCCTTCCCTAAGGCTTCTTTGGGCGAATCGCGTATTGCCCAAGTCTTGTCGCTTCTTAGTTTAGTCGTAATTTGCCCCATCACTTTCATCTGAAAGGTACATCCTGCTTGGCTACAGGCCACTAGACAAACCCGAAGGGCCTAGTTATTGTGGGTATCGATAACTAACTACCGCGGCGGTAGCCTCGTCGATTTACTTATCGAATTTTTCAGCCATTTGGATGTAATCCACTACAGCTTCGGAGAAGCCTGTAATAGTAGTGTAGTCCGCACGGTTAATACCGTTTTCATAACTACCTACATTGATTACGTATCCAAGGCCCTTAGCTTTTGGTACGCTATCGTGACTTTGTTCATCGGTGAAGATAACAAGACGATCGTACTTGGTATTAGCATTGATGCTACGTACAGCAGCGCCAGTAGCAGTACCGCTATGACTTTGGCTATCTCGAATTGCTTCGATTAGTGCAAAACCACGACGTGGGCTAACTCGAACAGTGCTGTTACTGAATGAGTAGATTTCTACTTCCTCACAGATTTCTCGGCAAAGAATTGCTAGAGCAGCAGCGGCATCGAAGCGGTCTAGATCAGACTTAGCACTAACCTTAGTACCGAACATTGAGCCCGATACGTCAATTAGCAACACAGTCTTACCTGGAAGCTTTTCATGCTTTTCTAGCGAACGCAGCATCATTTCTTCCAGCATATCCTCGAATTGCGGAACAATTCGAGCCGCAGCAATGTAACGGAAAGGCAGAACCTTAGTCACGTCAAGTTGCTTAGCGTACGCACGGATGGTAGATTCGGCAATGCCGGCATTTACCATATTGCGCAGGTTGCGAAGAAAGGCTAATGCGCCCAACTTGTTTTCTACCATTAGACGAGAGAAGGTTTCAGCCTTATCAGCACCAGCAGATAGTTGAGTTTCCCAAGTATCAGGAGTCTTTAGTTCCTGATTAGCTACACGCTTGAATAGTTCAGCTTTAGTAGCGTTAAGCGGCTTAGCATGTGACAAGAACATAACATCACGCAATGAAATTGCTGAGTTATTCTTATCCCACTTGGCTAGCTGGTACTCATTGAACTTAACGAATGCCTGAGCAAGACCCTTCTTAACTTGGTTAGAGATAGGAACCTTACCATCCTTCCAGTAAATGGATAGGAATTCAGACATTTCGTCCGGACGCTGAATTACAGCGGTTAGAGTAGCAGCCTTTAGCTTACCAGTGCGAGCAAGCTCGCGAGTAAGATAAAGAGGAACGTGACGCAGCTTGAATTCGCTACGAGCCTTTTCAGCTAGAATAGCCACATAAGCTGGGTCAGCTTTTGCAACTAGATCAGTCATAACATTTGCTGAGGTCTTACCATCCACGTAGAACTGATCTTCCCATAGCATATGCGCTAGGGTAACACGAGTAAGCGCCTCGTTAGCGTTAGTTAGCTTACGCACTGGAGTACCAGCGGCGTTAACAGTCATTGGTTGGGCAGTACGAATATTTAGGCTCGACATTTTAGTTTAATACCAATAAGGTTTTTCAGAATGAGACCATTCAGCGATCTCAGATTTAATTTCTTTGTAATAGTTTCTGTACGCTTGAACTGTATCACCAGGCACTTTACACTGTGGGTATAAATCCATAGCTTGTGGAGGATCAGTAAAAGGTACGTTAGGTATATTATCGGGGGGCAAATCTAGTACAGCGGCTAATTTAGCCCAACACATGTGCATCTTACTATACCTATTTGTATATTCAGAGCATAACTCCTTGAATAGAGTATACGTCCACAAATAGTTTGCTTTGGATTCTCGTACCCACTTGGCACATGGATGATTATAGTGAGCTGTTTTATATAGTATATCTTCTCTATAGTCTGGTAAAGCCCACTCTTTTATATTTCTACCACCAGCACTAACTCTAATATATAGAGCACCATCTAGTACTCTATGGGCAGTACACATAAGCTGTGCAGCTTCTAGAGGCATTTTAACAATATGTTTGTCACAATGATATTGTGCTGCTAGCTTGGGGTCTTTATCTAGATAAAATATATTCATTTAAAGATGAGAACAGTAAATTCAGGAATTGTCTCCCATGACCACTGAGACGCGGTGGAATCGAACCACCTAGGTTTTTATTTCCAATTAAAAGAAGTAACTGAATTAAACACTACATCATATTTTGGAGGCGACTGTGATCGCTAAACCACATTTAAGTGCTTTCTTGGCACATCGCCATTAATTATTGTGAGAACAAGGCAAAACAGAAATTTTTAGCATGCTACCATTACACCACGGTCCCACTAAGTGCACCATCTCTACTTAAAGTTTATCAGAGACTGACACACGGTACACTTAGTGGGCACGCCAGGAATCGAACCTAGACCACTCGTTTAACAGACGAAGTAACTGTTTTTATCACTACACATTATTTGATAGTTGGAAACATTTAACTACAGGTTTTACCCTATGCGAGTAAGCGGCAACCACTGCCAGATTCGGGATTTAATCTAAATATTAGTACTTAGATTAGGCCCCGAATCTTCGAGTCGAACGAAGAAGTAACTGTAATATATCATCACAACTAAACAAAACACTTAAGATAAGAACACTAGGCAAGCAGGTTTGTGAGTTCGGAGACACTCCGGGTTCCACTACCTGTTAAATTGTTCCGTTACGTTTTCTAACTACTCAGGCCTAAGCCTATCTAATTAACGTACCGACTTGCTCAAAGTACTATCATATGATGAACTGCTTAAATCCATCGCTATATCTTAAATGCTTTGTTTAGTTGACATAGGTCCATAATGTCATAGGGGACGGGTCACAGCAATCCACACTGGTTTGTTCTCGCTTTCGCTAGGCTGTTTTCTCAGCGGATAAGTATATATTATATATCAAAGAACATTAGTGTTCAAATCAATATTTATGGACCCTCCTGTAGGAGTCAAACCCACATCCCTAAGTTCGTAGCCTAGGATACTATTCATTGTACTAAGGAGAGTTATATTGTGGCAGCGGGCCTGGGTTACGATCCCAGTCACCTACTTTCAAAGAGTAGTATCTGCTCCAATCGATTTGCCCGCGATAGACGAGCAACGCTGTCGTGTTTTAACTTTCATATTTACCACCAATTCGCTTGAATCTTTAAAGAATAGGTACAGTTGTTTTTATCACAGAAATCTTTTACAAGCTTTTCAAATAAAGCAGCTTTTTCGTTTAATATATCTAGGTCTATGCAGTCGCCCCAACCACGGGTTAGAAATTCATGAGTACCAAAGTTACATTCGTTTACCGACAGTCCTGATTCGTCAGTATCGCTAGTAATTAGTACGTACCAATCATCACTAATTTTTACTTCGCCATCTACCACCAAATTTTGCAGAAACTCTTCTACATCAATCGGAGGAGTAATTTCTGCAACTATGCATACGTTAGGGGATGAACTCACTTTAACTTATCCTTGATTTCTTCTAATGTTCGTAACACCACAAATAGTAGTGATGTTGTAAACAAGTAATACATAAAAGGTTTATCATAAAAACCAAATAATATCGCAGCTATTGCTGCTATTACAGCTAATGTATTATAGTAATTAACCAAGTTCAAATACCGCGTTGTAGTGATTACGAACTTCACGCCACACATTTAACTCATACATAGCCTGCTTGGCTATACGTTTATCCGAGGCGTTATCTGTATTTACGTAGCTTGTAGCATAGTTAGCAACAGTACCTGTAAGATGCTCAATTCTAGCATCACACAAGTCCTTAAATGCTATGACTTTATCAGTCTGGTTCATTTCTACTTAGCTTTCGTTGTGAAAGCTGATGCTTACCAGCTTTACGATTTCGACACAGGGGAACTAGGAAGTTCCTGGGTTTCAGTTTCTTGATCTTCATAAAATGCACTCAGTATTTTGCATACTCCATCGCCGGAATTGCTAAAAACAATATTAGGAGAATAGCCAGCATACGTTCTATGGTATGGGGGCTCGTTAACGTCGTCTACTAGACGAAACAAATCAATCATTATCTCGGGCTCACCCATGATTGCTTTATCTTCGTCGGTATATGTATTATATAGCATTTGAAGCTTCTCAATCAAGTCTATAATTCTCATATTATTCCTGGTGCTGCGGCTCGGAATCAAACCGAGGACCTTTCCCATACCAAGGGAGTGCTCTATCGTCTAAGCTACCTCAGCAAATTTATTTGGTGGTGTGTTGTGGATTCGAACCACATGGTTATTGATATAATCTCACCGTACTAGCCCCCGCTAGACACTCCATTATTTGGTGGACCGCCGGAGACTCGAACTCCGATCACAGACGTGCAAGGCCAGTGTAATTCCCCCTATACTAGCAGCCCATATAATTAGTTTGGAAAGTGACCCCGGCAGAATTGATTAAGTTCCGCTGTATCCTCTTTATCGATGTGTTTAATGCATCGTGTGTAAAGCAGCTAAACTCAAAGGAATCACCCTTGCAGCATACTACAAATACCTTCCAATACAGAATCACTCCATCTATCCAATAATTAAGTACTCAGTTAATGCGCCGGAGCTGGTGAAATTTCGTTCAGTAGCTACTCTGAACTTATAATCACTCTCATCGCTACTAGAACTTGTGGCCACGCATTCTAGTTTTGACTACAGGATAATGGACTGGTTACCATCATGTCCGAATACTTAATTATTGGCTCCACACCTAGGAATCGAACCTAGCTAAACTCTGATTAACAGTCAGGACCATGCACCTTGCTCGGTTTGTGTGAAATAGTGATTCTTTGGGATATTACAGTGGTTTTTCTAAGAAAAACTTGTAGCGTAGTCTGGACGCTCTAGAATCGTAACATGTATTTCTACTTTTCATATAATCATTATAGCAATAAATCAAAACAAAAACAAGTTTAAATTTTACCGCTCATTATACCCTGAATACTTACTTGGATGTGTGCCAAATTCTTCTTCTACAGAAACTGTGGCATTTGTAAACGTGTAATATTCATCGCGTTGATAACCTGACATACCTACATTAAAAGATACCCTAGAGTTATCTGGTAGACCAAGAGCACTAATAATTAGTGTTTTAAGCGCATCTGGCTTAAGTTCAATTGTCTTAGTAATTTTCATATTGTTTTGGTATGAGCGCCGGGATTCGAACCCGGACCATCAGTTTGGAAGACTGTAATGCTAGCCGTTGAACACCACACCCACACAGTTATCTGCCTACTGCATAGTACTCGTAACCTACTTGACGCATGTAAAGCGGATCGAACATATTTCTAGCGTCAAAGATAATATCTAAGTCTAGAGCCTCTAAAGCAAATACACTCCAATCCGTTAGAATTATTAGGGCATCTGCACCAATCTGTACGTCATCGGCGTCTAAGCAATATTTTATATCATCGCCGAATATAGCTCTAGCATTATTCATAGCTTCTGGATCATAGACTTGTACAGTCGCACCCATTGCTAGCAAATGATTGATTACTCTAATACTAGAAGCTTCTCGCATATCGTCGGTATTAGCTTTAAATGCTAGACCCCAGATTGCGAATGTATAATCGCTAAGATCGTTCCCTAAAGCATCTACTATCTTTTTAACTATATAATCTTTTTGTAAAGTATTTGACTTAGTTACGGCTTTAAGTATTCCTTGCTCCACATCATTATCTTTACCGATTTTAATAAGTGCGGTTACATCTTTAGGGAAACAACTACCACCATACCCAGGACCAGGATACAGAAATTTATCCCCAATTCTAGAATCTGAACCAATACCGATACGTACATGTTCGATATCAGCACCTACTGCATCGGCGAGCCTTGCAAACTCGTTAATAAGGGCAAGACGAGTGGCAAGCATGGCATTGGACGCATATTTAGTAAATTCTGCGCTCCGGGTATCCATTTCAATGATATTATCAGTAAATGGATAATATAACTCACGTATTACTTCTAGTGCGTAATCATTAATACATCCAATAACTACTCTGTCTGGATGAGTGAAGTCTTCTACTGCTGAGCCTTCTTTTAGAAATTCAGGATTACTAACTACACAGAAATTAACGGAATTCTGTAGGTTTCTCTTCTGTAATTCTTCTAGAATTCTATTATATACAAGATCAGCCGTACCAATTGGTACAGTTGACTTATTTACCACAATGCAATCATCAGTAATAATTCGTCCGATTGTTTCAGCGGCCACCATGACATGCTGTAAATCCGCTGAACCATCTTCATTAGGCGGTGTACCCACAGCGATAAAGAGTACCACTCCATGATTTATCGCATCCTCGTAATCTGTAGTAAATGTTAGTAGTTTACTGTCTAGGCCTTCATTGACTAGTTTTTCAAGTCCGGGCTCATGAATAGGAATTACACCTCTATCCAGTAGTTCTATCTTTTTAGAATCTATATCAAGGCATACTACGTCATTTCCTGCACTAGCGAAACATGCTGCGGTAACTAGACCTACGTAACCAGCTCCTATAACTGTTATTTTCATTAGGATCCTTTTATTTTGTTGTGGAGTTTTCATCCACTATACCTGCTTCCGCGGTATATTATAAGGTTTACTCGGATTAGTACTATGGTTAAGTACTAACCAGGCTAAACCCTAACTTTAGCAATAAATAGCGGAGGGGATTATAGACGGCCGTCATGTCCCTACGTCACTTTAAGCACACTAATTCTAATGCACTATTTACTAGAAGGACCAGACCTAATTTATCCACTAGGATTTGGAGGGCCTGGGTTCCACCACTTAGTTTCTGATGTAAAACTAAGAAATACACGAAACTCTCGGCAGTGTCTCACTACTGCCTTCCCGACGGCCCTGTTGTGAGACACTGGCGTTCGGAGTATTTGGTTGCAGAGACAGGATTCGAACCTGCGTGGAACGGATTATGAGCCCGTGCTGGAACCAACTCCAGTCTACTCTGCGAATTTGGTAGGACTACTTGGATTCGAACCAAGACTTGACGGATTAAAAGTCCGCTGTGCTAACCGTTAACACCACAATCCCATTATCTTTTTATAACTATTGCTAGAATAGTTACTAGCAAAAATACGATTAGTAGTTTATCCGTTAAATCAAGACTATTGATCCAATTTAAAATTTCTGCTATAATATTCATATTTGTTTGGTCTGGGAGGTAGGATTCGAACCTACGACCTCTCACTTCCAAGGCGAGCCGTCTGACCTAGCTGACAATACACCCAGATAGGATTAAAGATTCCTGTTGACGTAGGTCTCGCCACTATATCTTACCCTTTCGGTTACTTACTAGTCGGGCTAGTAAGCTACAGGTTCTTTAATCGTAATAATTTCCAATTGGTCCAGACTGCAAAACTGCATCTTCGCCAAATTTCTTCAATTCAATTTTAGCACTATGACGATATGCTCGTTCATCTGCTTTTACTACATCTTTAGCACCGCCGTGCTTACCGCGGCGGCATTGCGCACAACTACAAGACTTCGGGGTATACTTGGTATTTGTAATCATCTGCTACTTCACCTAACCCTTCACAACTAGTACACTCAATATAGTCTTCGGTCTGTAGTTTGGAATTATAGCCTACAAATAGTTCGCCAGTACCCTTACAGCTCTGGCACTTCGTCATCATCCGTCAGTCCCATCCTTTCTTGTAGATCAGTAGTAACCGTATCGAAGTCTTTTTCATATATGTAGGCTAGTAGGCCACAAATATCTTCCGACCATTCAATGAATTTAGCTGGTTTACTTTGTGGATCGGGCATATTAACTAAACCACCCTCTACAATATAATTCAGGGCTCTCCAATAACCAGTTACATAGCTCATGTTACAGTATACTCCACAATCTTAATCTTAGTATTAGCAATTGCTTGCTTACAAATCTTACACGGAGCGGCCATCGCCGGGGAACCGTCTTGCGCATAACGGAAAATCACCATCCGATGCGCTCTGTCAAGCTCTGCACACCTAGTAATAGCATGAATCTCAGCGTGCAAATAAACTTTATGCGGTTCCCCGGCACGACGAGCATATTCTGCTTGAAGCGGGTGGGTTTTTACATACGAATTATTACCAACACTCAACACATTACCACGCTTGTCATAAATGACAGCAGAAATGCTAAATTTCTTTTTCATATCAAATCTCACTGATTAAACAATATTATAGATTGTTTAACCGCTGAAATCAAATCAATATTTTCAGACCTCTCGGAAGCCCCAATCAAGTCGGTGACATGCAACTTCAAACATCAATTTGTCTTTTTCATCTTCCGACATGTTAGACCATTCTTCCTCTGAAAGATTCAGTTCTTCTAGAGTTATTTCGCCGCTAACACATGAAAATGCATTTGCGCCGCTATCACACCAATATTTAATTTTCATAGCATTATTTGTTTGGTAGGAACACCTGGGATCGAACCAGGATCTCGCTGCTTAAGAGGCAGGACTCTAAACCAATTGAGTTATATTCCTATTAGAATTTAATTTCCTGCATGTCAGCCGGAACATTATAAACTTTGTAAGATTCTAGCACGCGAAGATATTCGGTTTCGTAACCGCAGCCAACAACTTCATAAGCAAGCTCTTCAAAATATTCTTGGCTTGCCTCAGAATCCCAACCTGAAAAGCTAGCATAATCATTAAATTGGACAAACTTGCTAAAATCAATATCGCTAGCGGAGGGTTGCTCACTGCCGTATTCTTGCAGGAATTCACAAAACGCTACCAAGCTAATAGTTTGCATCTGACTAAGTCCATCAAAGGTCTTAGTATTATAACAATCTCCGTCATTTTCCCACGACGTAATTTGAACCATGTAACCTTGCTTAATCATTTTGCTATTCCAGTTAAGTAAAGAATTATTATAACAACAATAATCTACAAAATCAAGTCAGAATTTATTAATTAGCGCTCTAAACCATAAGTTATTATAGGTTTAGTCTTTAGAATCGCGTATTTGCTGATATGGATGTAAGGCTAGCTAGACCTACGTATACGTGCACCAGCCGTGGGGAATCGAACCCGTGTATACTTACAAACAGCGCTAATTAATAAAAACTGATGTTGAGTAACGAATGCCTCAACTTGTAGCTTGGTGTTTCGAACCTAAGAGTTACCACTCATGGATGAAGCTACTTACACGGTGTTGATAGCGATGCATCGCTAAATGTTCGTGCGCACACTATATTTGGTACCCCAGATGGGAGTCGAACCCATAAAAACCTGGATTTTGAGTCCAGTAGCTGTGCCGTTTACATAAGTCACCGGGGCATTTAATTACAGTAATTTTTGATATACTGCCTTAATAGTTAAATGTATACCATCATTTTCCCTATATACTTCCCATCGGTTAGTATTGGGCTTATAGGTCACATAAACTGGAATGTTAATACCGCGAACACCCTCTTCTACTACTAGCATATATTGAATATCGTTAAATACTACATTAACTTCATAACCGCTGTATCTACCAATTTTAATCATAATATTTGGTCCCTCAGGCGGGATTCGAACCCGCAAAAACCTGGCTTCTAAGACCAGTAGCTGTGCCAATTTGCATGAGTCACCGAGGGAATTATCGTTGCGCTTGCTGAATAGCTTCAGCAATAAATTCTTTACTTAATGGAGAATCTACTAGAAGTTCATCATACATGCGTTGAGCAGTATATTCATTTTCTACTGTTGCATATACGATTTCGTCGTATTCGCACTCCCACAAAATATTCAGGATTTTGAACTTTAGATCTTCGTATAGGTGTTCTAACATTTTAGGTTTCGTACTTATTTGATTTAATTCTATTACTATTTATAGGTAAATACTGTAGATTATTTAATACATGTAGCCCCGATACGTTCTTACCACGTAATGGTACTATATGGTCCACTTCGTAATTTTTAGGGCAGTTTCTATAAAAATCTGATATTAATTCTAAATCCGCCCACCCTGGGGTTCTTTCAGATATGTAATATTTATGCTTTTTAGATTCTACTAAACAGCATTTTTTACAGTAATGCGCTAAACCACTATTAGTGGTATTATTTTTACTGTATTCGGAAAGTTTAAGTATGCTATCACATTTCGAACATTCTTTATACCCTATATACTCAATAATAGCATATCGCCAAGAAGATTTACCACCAGAACTAATAAATTTGGTTGATTTTCTTTCTGGAAAAATTGGTAGTAAGTATTCTCTAATAGCTTGTTTAATAGGATTATCTGAGTAACCTAAGTATTTAGAAGCACTAAGTACAGATGTATTTATTAGTAATGCCTTAATTAATTGTTCTAATGAAAATCCTGGTAAACCCCTAATGGGTTTTTTAATTAGTAAGTCAGCATCTAAACCAGATTTATTTATAAACAGATTTAAAATCGTTTCATTATCCATAAATTCCTCCACTACTTAAATTATATCATAGTGGAATCGAAAAATCAATAACAAATTTTGGTCCCTCCGACTGGAATCGAACCAGTATTAGCACCTTTATCTAAGATGTGCTTGTACGAGTTTATAAGGCTCGCTCTTTACCAATATTAGCAACAGAGGGGGTAAACTTCATATCAAAGTACGCATAACACACTTTGATATGAAATCATCGCGACAGAACATATATTATATATGAAATACTCTATATGTTCAAATCTATATTTTTGAAGGCTACTAGCGAGTCGTTAATTCGCATTTCCTAGAATCAGCTCCAGGGTATTTACATTTATACGATAGTAGCACTACTAAAACTTAGACCAGACCTGCAGCTGTCTTTGATAGACCAGCTACAATGAACTTAGCATCCTTTTCAGTAACGCC
>ERZ650304.28-NODE-28-length-102580-cov-8.998615_pt1 | contig 102580 bp, 126 predicted proteins | sample MGYA00376240_ERZ650304 | MGnify/ENA primary metagenome ERZ650304 (study PRJEB26733, sample SAMN07839271) | wastewater metagenome | biome: small river; feature: stream; material: water | place: USA: North Carolina | collected 2016-03-01 ...
TACTTTTCCAAGTTACTTATTTGAACCTTTTACTCCTACTAAAAAAGAAGAGTCTCCTATACTCACATCTCTAAAAGAAAGATTTAAAATACTATCTCCTGAAGATGAGATAGATAATTAATTTGGAGTTCTAAGCTTGAACTCCCTGTATTTAAATAAACAAAACAAAATGAATGAACAAAAAGTTTTAAGTAAAGGTGCAACAGACATGGTGAAAGCGATTAATTTACTTAGATCAAGCACATTAGGATTAGAAGCAATGAAGAATGAGTTAACTAATATAGATTATGAGTTAACTGAGAAAAGAGTTGAACTAGACAAACTAACTGTTGCCTTAGATGAAACTGAGAGACAGAGATTAATAGATATTGATCTAAAAGCTCGTGAAAAGATGACATCTCATATTGATGCATTTCTGTTAGAAACTAATAGAATTAGCATGAATAAAGAGCGTTATGAACATTTATTAAATCTTGATTTAAAGTTTGAAGATGAAGTTAGAAAGATTACTTCAGAATCTAACAATAGAGCAAGATCAGAATACACTAATGCATTAGCATTAAAAGAAGCTGAATTCAAAGCTAAAGAAGCTGAAAACAACGCGCAATTAAAAAGCTATGAAGGCCAATTAGTTGCTGCTAAGAATGAAGCTAAAATGTGGCAAGATCAGCTTAACTCAGAAAGAGCTGCTTCTATTGAGAGAGCTAAGGCTTCTTCAATAGGTTCAGTGAATATTTCTGGTGCTAAGTAAGATTTATGAGTCATGCTAAAGGGGTGTATTAGGGAAACTTAGTACACCCTCATTTTTTAAATTTATACTATGAAAGTTCTAATAGACAAGCTACCTTATGAAATAAGAGGAATTGCACAATTAAGAGCAATTGAAAAGCCTGCAGAAGACTATGATCTTAATGATTTAGGAGGAGCTTTTAGTTGGCAAGATACTAAAGAAGGTTATGGTTGGTGGGATCGTATATACATGTTTTTTTATGGAGCATCAAGACACCCTACAGGTGATTACTACTTTGAAGAATTAAGTGTAGATGAATTAGAAGAATTTAGAGATGAACTTCTTTCATGGTGTAGTCTATATCCTCCTGAATGGCAACCCTTCTTTGATAAAATAGAGTATATCTTACATGGTTCACCTATCAAGAAAGCAATGCTAAAGAAATTTAAAATACTAAATGATGAGAGAAGTACTGATTAAAGACCTACCTTTTAATTTAAGAATTTTAGCTTACAATAGAATGAGGAATGAAGGCTATTCAATAGAAGATAATAGTGATAATGTAAGATTAAGAAATGCTTTTACATGGGATAAAACTGCTGAAGGAGAAAGCTTTTGGATGGCTATTGAAAAATATATTTATTATAAAATTAATAAAGAACCAGTAGTATCTTTAGAAGAACTTATTGATTTTTTACTATTAGGAGTTATAGATATATTCTCTAAAGAAACTCTTACTTTATTATTTAAAGAAATTGAAGAAGAAGAAAAAATAAGTACTATAGAGAAAGCTTTAAAGAACAGATTTAAAACTATCTTATGAATATTGAAGAAATGAAGTGTAAGGTAATAGATGAGATATTTAGTGGTAATCTAAAAAAAGAACAAGTACCCTTATATTCTCTTCCTCCAGGTTTAAGAAAAATAGCTGAACAGGAAATGATGGAACAAAGACCATTTCAACAGTTGTATGGAAATGAATGTATTAATTATGATTTAGATTGGAATAGTACTATAAGAGGAAATCAATTTTGGCTTACAGTTTGGTCTTACTACCATACTAATTACCATAGTACTATAGAATATTCAGAAGAATCCTTTCTTACTGCTTTACACGAAGTTGGTGGTAATACTATGGAACAGCTTAAAAACCTTATAGATTTTAATCTCCCTTATGAAAAGGAATCAAATACTATAGAGAAAGCTCTCTATGAAAAATTTAACATTTTAAAATGATAAAAAACTATACCAAGATCTTAGGAGAATTTGAAGATATTCCTAAAGAGATTGTTGCATTAATAGATGATCCTGAGTTTATCAAAGCTTTAAAGGAGTCTAAGGTTCAAGTAAGAAAGTTACCTGAACACACAATACAAATACCAGATAATGTTCATATAACTAATCCAAAATATATGAATGACTTATTTGAGGTTAATGTTCATAAAGAGATAATTAATTTCACAGGTGGGAACTATATTGTCAAATATACAGTAATAGATATGGAAAGTAATGCTTTTATAGCAACAGGTAACTATGTAGAAGGTTACAACATTTTCATAATTAATTACTTAGAACAAGATGGACAAAACAAATCCTAACCATTATAAAGGAAATACAATACAGCCTATAGATTTAATAGACTCAAAAGGTCTAGGTTTCTATGAAGGAAATATAGTAAAGTATGTAAGTAGATGGAAAGAAAAAGACGGCGTTGCAGATCTCCATAAAGCCTTATGGTATTTAAATAGACTTATTAGTCTGAATGAATCAAGTTCAACAAATGAAGGAGAAGGTAATAAAACTCAAGATAAATCTTGATAAAAATAGCTTAGCTATAATCACTAAGATAGTAGCTAACATTAATTTAAAAACAATAAATAATTAATTATTATGGGAGGACAAGCAACAGAATCAGTTATACCTAATGCAGAGTTAACTGAAAACACTACAGCAGAAGATGTAGCACCTAAAGTTACAAGAGAAGAAGTTCGTAAGGAAATTGAAGGTACCATGCATAATATAATATCAGATGCTATTATGTATTGCTTCAGTGTAGCAGGTATGGAATATTCCAGAGATAAATCAGTTGGATTTAATGGAATTAAAAGTATTGCTGTATCTTTAAGTTATGCTGAAAATTCAGAAAAAGCTGATTTAAATGTAAGTGTGGAGTTTCTTGATGAACAGACTGAAAAAGTTATCATGGCTGACATTGATAAAACTTTAGAAACACAAGCAGCAGCTTTCTTAAAAGATCTGGAAGAGGAAGAAGAACAACATGAGGAGGTAAATGATGTGGTGGAAAAGTAAAGTAGAAGTTTTCAAGAGCAAACAAAGTACATTAAGAACTGAATTATTCAGAACTATTGAGAATATCAAAGATTTGGAAAAGGAAGTTACTAGTACTATGGATTCTAACATTATTGAGATGAATAGACTCGCTGAAGAAAATAAAAACCTCGCTGTTCTTAGTAAAGAGAATAACAGGTTAACAGAACACATAACAAACATTATAGGTAAATGATTTATTTAGTAGGGGACTATAGTAGATTACTAGGGTCCCCTCTTTTTTCTCTTGCTAGTATACAAGATGTATTAGAATACTTTAAGGATAAGCCTTATATTGCTGTAGATACAGAAACTCAAGGTAGAGATCCTCATAGTAAGAAGATACTTTCTCTACAATTAGGAGATAAAGATAACCAGTTTGTAATAGATTGTAGGGTAATTCCTATACACTATTTCAAAGAATTGTTAGAAAGCAAATTATGTTTACTTCATAATGCTAAATTTGATTATAAGTTCTTAAAAACTGCAGGTATTATATTAGATAAAATCTATGATACTATGCTAGCAGAATGTGTAATATATTGTGGATATGAAAAGTTTGGCTATGGATTAAAACAAGTAGTACAAAGATATTGTGGAGTAGAACTCGATAAAGAAACTAGAGGGGAATTCTTTAAACTTTCCTCTCAACCTTTCTCTGAATCTCAAGTTTTATATGCTGCAAGAGACGTAGCATACTTAGATTTAGTTAAAGAAAAACAAGAAGAACTTATAAATAAATATAAGCTTCAATATTGTGTGAACTTAGAAAATGAAGCTGTTAAAGCTTTAGCTGATATAGAGTATAATGGAATGATACTAGATACTGCAAAATGGCTTAAGCTAGAGAATGACAATACTTTTAAGCTAAGAGAAATAGAAATACAGCTAGATGATATATTAATATCTGAGCCTAAGATGAAGCTAAAGATAAAGAAAACTAATACTTTATTTGATGATAGCTTAACTAGAGCTCTTTCTATTAACTATGGTTCACCAATACAAACATTAAAAATTGCACATAAGTTAGGATTTACTGAAATACCATCTACAGATGATAGATATATAAGTAAGTATGTCCTCAAACATAAATATTTTAAACTCCTATCAGAATGGAGAGAATTAAACAAGAAGATATCTACCTATGGTAAAAGCTTCTTAAGAGCTATTAATCCTACAACAGGTAAAGTACATACAGATTTCTGGCAAGTACTTATAACAGGTAGAGTTAGTAGTGGTAATAAGGAAACTGCAGCACCTAACTTACAGAATATACCTGCAAATAATGAATACAGAAACTGCTTTGTAGCAAGAAAAGGATTTAAATGGGTTAGTGCTGACTATTCTCAGCAAGAACTTATGATAATGATTGATGCTAGTGAAGAACCTTTATTAATAGAAATGTTAAATAAAGGAGAAGATATACATTATTATATGGGTAGTATTATGTTTAACAGACCTATGGATAAAGAGAAAGATAAGCCTATTAGAACTAAAGTTAAAACTTTAAATTTTGGTAAAGCATATGGAATGGGTCCAGGAAAGTTAGCAGATAGTTTAAATATACCATTATCTGAGGCATATGATTTGTTTGATCTATATGCTAAGAGTTTCCCTTTACTTGTACATTGGTTAAAGTATGAAGGTATAAAAGCCTTAAGTTATAAAAGAACTTATACTTTAGATCCTTGTAGAAGAGTGAGATGGTATCCTCAATTAAATAATATGTCTTTTGAAGATGCTAATAGAATTGAAGCTGAAGTAAAAAGATTTGGCCCTAATACTGTAATACAAGGTACAGCGGCTAATATCTGTAAAGAAGCTTTAGTTGAAGTAAGAAATCTTATCAATACTTACAACATTAAACATAATGCTATTGTAGCATACTTAGTATGTACAGTACATGATGCTATTGATGTAGAAGTTAGAGAAGATCTTGCAGAAGAATTTTCAAAGGATATGAACAGAGTAATGGTTGAAGTTGGAAACAAATATGTTAAGCATGTTAGTATGAAGACTGATATTACTATTACAGATTATTGGAAAAAGTAATGGCAAAAACAATTAAAAAACCAGCACCTAAAGCTAAAACTGTAGATTCTTCTTCTGAATATGTAAAGAAACTTCAAAAAGATATTCAGACCTATAAAGCACTTCAAAATGAATTTGCTGTACAACTTAATGCAGGAAGAACTATGAGGGAATATGATAGTCTTTTACAGGCAGAAGAACATGAAGAAGATCAATATGGAAGTAATTTATTAAAAGAGAATTTAGAACCTGAAGCTGTAGCTTTAAATACTCTTATAAGATTAAAAATAATTGATCAAGAGCAAGCAGAGGAGTTGTTAAATGATGCATCTGGTAAACCACGTAAATACATCTATAGTGAAATTAATCTCTATGCTGAATCAATATCAATTATAGATAAATATCTTAATGATATAATTAAGCAAGAGATGCCTTTTGCTGAAGGATTAGAGTTCCTAGAAGGCAAACTAAAAGAAAAGTTTGATGAACTAGTAGAAAAAGAAAAGTTAAAATATTAATTATGGCAAGCAATGTAACAAGGAATACAAGACCTGTATACCAAGGTAAACGTAAGATTAAAAGTTCTTACAAGAGACCTAAAGATCAGAAGAGAGGGAGTTCTAGTACTCCAGGCAAATTAAAAGGAGATAACTGTAAGAAGACTCCAAACAAAATAAGATACGCTAAAGATAGTAGATTTATTAAAACAGATCCAAGAGGCTATCAAAGAGTATGGGATGAAGAAATTAGTAAATTATACAAATCATAATAGCAATGAAATTAATAAAAATTAATGAACAGATAAGATTCACTGCAGGTAATGTTAGTGAACTTCCTAGACTTGATGCAGGAAATTATTTATTATCTTTTGATAAAGATGGTATATTTTTACAACCCCAGGAAGGGTTCCATTTCAAAGGTAAAATCTATGAATCTCCTAGTGATGTATTATTCCTAAAAAGAGTTAGTAATTCTTGGAGCAGTACTAAAGGTAACTTAGGAGTATTATTATCAGGTGAGAAGGGTCAAGGTAAAACTATTTTAGCTAAAAGACTCTGTATTTTAATGGGACTTCCTGTTATTATAATTGATCAAAGCTTACCCCTTGGTGTAGACTTTGCTACCTTCTTAGATCAATTCTCTCAAGATATAATCTTATTAGTAGATGAATTTGAGAAAAAGTTTTCTTCATGGGAAAAGTCAGAAGAAGGTACTTCATATCATACTCAAGGAACTTTCTTAACTTTACTTGATGGTGTTAGAAGTTCTGTATTTAAAAAGCTTTGTATCTTTACTGTAAATGGTCAAGTAGATAGTCTGTTACTTAATAGACCTTCTAGAATCAAATACACAAAGAAATACTCAGGTATGGAAGCTATTTTATATGATGAGATCATAAAAGATAAATTAAAATACCCTGAATATGAAGCAGATTTAAGAGCCTTCTTACCTTTAAGTGATTGTAATGTTGATTTATTATTTTCTGTAATTGAAGAAATTAATATTCATAATGAACCTTTCTCTAGCTTTGTAGAAATGTATAACTTTATTCCATCTGCAGTTGTTTACAATTGTAAGGTTGAAGCTGAAGGAGTTATGATAAATCTACATAAATATAAGCTTAAAAGAGATATCTCTGATTGGAGAAGTTATGTTATAAGATCTCTCAGCTACAGTCTTGAAACTGACTTATTAAGTGCATTAAAGATTACAGTACCTACAAAATCATTTACTGTGACATTTGATGGAACTTCAGATGAGGAGGGTGTTTTAGAAGGTAAATTATTAATAGATATAGTAGGAACTGTTAAAGAGTATCCAGTAGTATTTGAAAAAAGTATGACTGTATCTGAAATTATGAAAGCTTACACAGTATGACGGGAGAATTTGCACCAGGTATGGTAGATAATCCTCTAGGAGGATATTCTGCAAATACAAGAGTTGTTAAAGTTAACTCTGAAGAAGGAGACACTACTCCTGATGGAAGTGAAGGAACTGTACTAAAAGGTTTAGTTGTAGATGCTGAATTAAGCATAGGATTACCTATGGTAGTTAAGCATGTATATGCTGTAGAATGGGATAGAACTCCAGGAGTTATAATCCATACACTAGACTATAAAGTAGCTCCTGCTGAATAATTAAATTAAATATAATGGCAACAAAGAGATTTCCAACTCTATACAAAATAAACTCAAAAGGTAAAGTACAGCAGTGGGAAATTGTTGTAAGTAACAATATGTTCTTTACTACTGAAGGAGATGTGGATGGTAAGCTTACCTCTACTCTCCCTACAGTATGTAAAGCTAAGAGAGGTACTACTGCTGAGCAACAAGCTTTAAAAGAAGCTGAAGCTAAAATAAAAGCAAAAATAGGAGCAGGTTATGCTGAAAAGTTAGAGGATGCTGTTGTATTCTTTCAGCCAATGCTTGCAAAGAAAATTGAAGACTATGGAGATTTATTATTTACTGTACCTACTTTTATACAACCTAAGCTTGATGGTATCAGGTGCATATCGGAAAAGAACACACTAATGAGTAGGAAGGGTAAGCCCTTTATAGCTGTACCTCACTTACAACAAGATAAAGTTTTACTTGATGGTGAGTTATATAATCATGAACTAAGAGAAGACTTCAATGAAATAGTTAGTATAACTAGAAAGAAGAAGCTTACTGAACGTGATTTAAAGTACTCTAAAGAGAAGATTCAGTTTCATTGTTATGATTTACCTATGCATGAAGGAGTATTTTCTGAAAGGTTTAGTAGATTAGAAGATCTATTTATGGATCCTTATTATGAAGATAAAGGTTATGTACTAGTAAAAACCTATCCTATAAGCAATCTTAAAGAATTAAATTACTACCATGAATTATTCTTAAGTCAAGGCTATGAAGGCTCTATAGTAAGATTAGATTTAGCTCCTTATGAAAGTAAGAGAACCAATCAATTACTTAAGAAGAAAGAATGGCAAGATGAGGAGTTTATTATACAAGCTGTAGTAGAAGGTATAGGTAACAGAACAGGAACTGTAGGTAAGCTTATGTTCAAGACAAAAGAAGGTAAAGAATTTGGAGCAAATGTTAAAGGAGACTTTGATTTTCTTAGAAAGTTATTTAAAGAGAAAGATGCTTTAATGGGCTTAGGAGCTACAGTAAAGTACTTCCAACTAACTCCAGATGGTATTCCTAGGTTTCCCCTAGTAATTAAATTAAATCGTAAAGAATATGAATGATCAAGAAGCACAACAATTATTAGATCATGCTGATGTATTAAGTAAAACATTATCAGAACAAGCTCCAAGCATTGCTTCTGAAATAAATGAATTCTTATTAAAGAGAGCAGGTAGTTTATCTGATATTGATAGAAAGTTATTAACAGAAGGTATTAAGCAAGGAATCTTAATAGCTAATAATAGGCTACTTAGAGACTGCTATCAACCATTACTAGTTAGTATTAATAATACAAGTGAGAAGATAAATAAGGAAGAGCTTATAGAAGGTGATCCTGAAGCCATTTCTTCTATGAATGCTGGAAGTACAATAACTTTAGCAATATGTACTAACTTTAGTGCAAAAGATGTAGAACAGTTAAATTTGTAATAGTACATAGGTTTATACATTTAGTGAAAAAAAGAAGGAGAGCTTAAACACTCTCCTTTTTTACTCTTATTTCATAATGTACAAGTCTATGACAGTTCGCACATAAAATTTGTAAATTGTCTAAATTATTATTCTTATGATTACAATCCTTATGATGAACATCTAACTGTCCTATGAATTCTGGAACAAATCCGCACCTTTCACAAGTTTTATTAACTCTTAAATCAAAAACATTAGAATTCTTATAAGATAAACTAAATTTAGCTTTCTGTTTTTTACATTTATTACAAAATCTCTTATATTTTATTGTACCATCTGGATACTTTCCTGCAGGTACTTGAAGATTAGTATTACATAGTTCACATAATCTTCTTATATTTCTAAATTTTATTCTTCCCATTGTAAATAATATTTTCAGGGGCCCCTTTTTCAAAGAAAAATAATAAATAATTAATTACTGTGCTCTAGCAGCATCTATATCCTTTTCTAAACTTTCCCAAGAATTGCCTAACTCCCAGAAACCAAACATAGTAGAAACATATTTAGTACCTCTTAATACACTAGTAGTACCTTTATACCAACCTTCATGTTCTCCTGATTGAACTACTAAAGGATCTAATCCTACTAGATCTGGAACTAATCCTCTAAATATAACCTGCTCATAACCTTTTAAGGTATCTAATAACTTCTCAATAGGTGGAGCAGAAACTAAAGTATCCTTCCACTTCTCTGGATCCCATAATACAAACTCAAATACTGTTTCATTAGTAATTCTACCAAACATTCTCTTAATCTTATTCTGATCATCTGAGTCAGTATCTCCAAATATAGCACCCATAATTAACATTAGCCCTGCAAAAGAACCTAACTTAACTAAAGCATAGATTAGGTTATTCTTCTGGTCAGGTGACATCTTAGCAAACTCTTCTCTAAATGTTCCCGCATTCATACTTCTTACAGCCATTAAGCCTATATTTAAGAACTTAAGTAATGACCATACAAATCCTTCATCAACTCTAGGAACCCAAGTCATTACAGGAAGATTAGTCTCAGGATCTATTTCATTACCACTCTGCATCCATTTACCTAAAGTAGGATTCTCATATTCTCTACTAAAAGACCTCTTCATTAATGCAGGTAACCATCTCTTAAACATCATATATAAAGAACCTAAAGAACTATTGTCAGCCTTACTTCTTTCATCCTCTCTATAGGAACCTAAGTCTCTTTCTGCAAAAGCTCGTAATTTATCTATTTCCTCTGGGGTTAAGGCACTAATTGTTTCACTAGTTAATGCATTAACTCCTCTATCTTCTCCTACATATACTAAGTTACCATTCTTTACCTCATAAGCTTCCCACATAGGCACCAATACTTTATTGCCCTTAGCATCCTTCTTATAAGTTTGCATCTTATTAAGTTGCCCTAATAGATATGTAGCGTAGTTTAAGTTATCTACAGAAGAGTAAAGCTTAAGTAGTAAGTCATTATTAGCCCAGGCAGGAGCTATATAGCCCTGTTTAGATACTAATCTAGTATGTGATTCACCTGTATCATAGTAGTTATAACTCTTAGGTAAGTATCCTAGCATATCTAAGAATAGAGCCAGCTTATTAGCTGTAGCAGCCTCAGGCTTACCACTTAGTCTACCATGCATTTGATCTGACTTCCACTTAAATATCTCTTTCATGATCCTTCTAGCAGCCTTTAAGTCCATATCCTGATTAGCCTTATCTCCCATAAGAAGTTGCCCTATAGAGCCCGTAGCTGCCATCTGGAGGGTTTTTAAGCTTTGGTTGATACCAGTGCCCACAGCACCTACTACGTTCAATGCAAGGGTTGTAACACCGAAATAGCTTCTAAGGCTTCTAATAGCATGATCCACATCAACATTGGCTCCAAAGACCCTAATAACCCTATTGAAGGTATCAGCTTTCTTACCTAATACTAATCCCTTTATAAAGGCATCTACAAACTCTATATTGCCCTTATTAAGCTCTCTATTAGATAGCTTATCTTGTTCCTGCATAAAGTGCTTAATACCTTCTCCAATGTTATATACATCATCCATATGGTTCTTTGTAATAACATGAGATACAAATGAATTAAATACTATCTCAGCATTAAAAGTATATCTTTCTCCATGACTATTAACAGTATCTTCAGATGTTGCCATGAACCTAAGAGGAAGTCCTATGATTCTTTCTTTGGCTTCAGGTAGTACAGAATTAAGTAATTCCTCATCTGAAGATATAAAGTTACTCTTCCATATATCAGATAAGTAAGCTTTTAAGTTCTCTGCTTCTTCCTTAGTCTTTTGAACTCTAGGAGTCCACCCTTCATAGTATAAGAAGTCTCTGTAATCAGATTGCTTAAACTTATCATAAGGAGGTTGCTTCTCTAATACTTTAATCTGATTATTTAAGTAAGCTGTATCTGCTTCAGATAGTCCTACTCTATTATCTAACTCTTTCTTAATGAATTCTATACCCTCAGATGGTTTCATAGTTTTAAACATGTTAAATCTAATCTCCCATCTATAGTAATCTGCATAAGCTTTCTGAGCAGGTGTTAACTTATTCCATAACTCAGTATTATGATAGTTTACTATATCTAATCTACCCTTATTCTCCATATACATAAAAGAGTATAAGTTCTCATAATCTGCTCCTATCAACTTCTTACTATGACCCTTATAGTATTCATCTACTACAGCTTTAAGTAATAAGTCATGCTTATGTTTAATATTAATAAACTCTGTTCTTACACTATCTTTAGCTTGAGAGTATAGTACGTTTAATGAGTTTACAATAGGGTTGGCTTGTCCATATCTATTACTAAACCAAGCTTGAAGCTGATCCATATAATGAGTTCCACCTAACTTAAAAGGATTATAACCTATCTTAAGTTCTATAAGTTGCTGTAATACTTCTTCATACTCTGTATTAGCCTTATCTAACTTATCTTTAAGATCCTTACTAAGAGTTTCTTTATTAGAATATAAAGCTCTAGTTTGTACTATCTCCCTAAACTTAATAATAGTAGATTGTATAAGTTTCTGTCTAGCTTCAAAAGAAGTAACATTCTCTTTACCTTTAATTTCTTCAATCTGTTTAGCTAATTGTGCATCTGCAGCAAAGTAATTAGAAGGTTTAAATAAATCTTGATTACTCTCATAGAACTTATAATGATACTTCTTAAAATATTCTTTAAGTAACTTCAGAGAAGAGGCAAAGTCAAAGCTATGACCTGAGCTAAGTTTAGTAACCCTACCCATATCATCAACCTTAAGGAAGTTTAAATCTCTAAATCTTATACTTCTATTATTAGCTTTGGCCATTAATGCATAGAAAGTTAAGTTCAAAGCATTTCTATTAAGAGGAGTATCTAGCATCTTCACACCTGCTTCTATTGCAAAGTTCATATACTGATCACCTGAAGATTGTAAGGAACCTGTCTTAAAGTCAGTGAAAGTATAAGTTCCATCATTATGTTTAACTATTCTATCTATAGTACCGCCATAACCAGACATAGTTTGCTTAGCTCCATCCTTATCTGTATACTCATAAGGATCTACCTTAATAGAGAATGAAACTTCATTACTAATCTCATCAGTAATAGCATCATTAAGTACTTCCTTAATTTCAGAATATAACTCTTTATAATCTTGCCAAGTATCAATATCTATCTCAGCTTTAACTCTAAACTTCTCTGCTTCATCATAAAAAGCTCTACTTCTAGTAATATCTTTCTCATCTAATGAAGCAAATAGAAAGTGTACAGCTTTACCCTTAAGAGTAGGAAGAGCTAACTTCTTAGATAACTTCTCTTTATACTCTTCTTTAGTATAGAACCTACTCTTAGGAAACCCCTTCTCTTCTAAGGTATCTTCATCAGCTAATCTCTTCTCTCTCCAAGTCTTATCTGTAATAAAGTTTATTAAGTCTTCTATCTTTCTAGATGCTCTCTTTCTTGCAAATGCAGAAAAAGTTTGCTGTAAGGTATTAGTTCTTAATAACTTCTCAGTTCCATCCATATAGAATTCTGCATCAGGTTCTACTGTAATGTTAGCAGTATTCAACTGATAGAAAGTATCCTGACTTATCTTAGACTCAAAAGAATACAATGATTTTAACTCATGCTCATTATCAAACACAGGATTATTCTCTATAAAGAATAACTTAGGCTCTCCATTCTTATCTAACATATAAGAGTTACCAAACCATCTATTAAATCCTTGAGTCTTAGTTTGTATATATTGCTCTAAAGCTAGTTCTTTATTTCCTTTATTTGCTTGTAATAAATCTGCAAATAGGATACTAGGCTCCCCATTAGGAGCTAGTACCTCTATACTATCAATACCTTTTACACAAAATTTCATAATCTACAAGTAAATTTAATTAATCCTTGTTCTTGTAACATATCCAATATTTCTGTTTTCTCTAGTTCACTAGTTAAGTCAATCTTATTATCTGTATCTAAGTTACCTACAATAGCTCCAAGCTCTTTTAAAGTTAAGTTAACATTTAAAGCAGACGGACTTATATAAGGTGAACGTAATAGTTGTCTTAATAGTTCTGTAATGAAGTTAAGCAATTCTTCTATAAGTGACCATAAAGTAGTATTTGTCTCAGGATCAAATGTCTTGCTTGCATATAAACCTATAGCTTCAACTATAGCTTCTTCTATCTGAGCTGCAGAAGAAAGATCTGGATATCTGGTTCTAACTCCTTCTAATATATTAGTATCTCCTATCTCCTTAACTAAATTAAAGTATAGCTCTGGATTAGTTTTCTTAATTACTGATATGAAAGGGTGAGCAAACTCGTGGAAAGGAGTATCTAATTTAGCATTAGCTAAGTTAATAGTAACCTTACCTCTACTAAATTTACCTGTCCAAGGCTGTGAAGCATCATTAATAGTAGTATAACTTATACCAAACCTCTTAGATAACTTATCTAATATACCCTTTAATACTTCTTCACTAACTCTTTGTTCTTTAGAAGTTCTCTGTTCTAAAGCTTTTGTATTATTTTCTTTTAACTTAAAGATTTCACTAATACTATAAGTTTCTTCAGTTTCATTTACCTTAGTATTTCTAGTATATAATACTTCTACTGATCTTCCTGTAGAGGTAGTTAAAAGTAAAGGGAAGTCATTTATAGGAATAGGAAGCTTCTTATCAGTCTTAACATCTACTGTCTGTGGTTGATTATCTTCTCCTACTTCGGTAGTCTTCTTCATATAATAAGAAGAATAACTAGGAGACTCTCTCTTTAAAGATTTATTTTCCATTAACACATCAAAGTCTTCATTAGATATAACTTTATAGTCCATCTTATTTAAAGCCTTATTAAAGAAATCATCTGCTAACTCAAAGTCATATCTATAAGTTCCTGTATAAGCAGAAGAATCTATCTTCTTATATACTAAGAGATCTCCCTTAGAAGGGTAGAGCATATAGATATCAACGCCATTAAACTTATTAGTTATACCAATAAAAGGATAAGCTGACTTAATTAAGTTCTTACTTTTAGTTACTTTATAAGAACCATGAGATTCTTCAGGTATTTCTAATTGATTTAATACTGAAGTTTTAATATCATTACTTACTGAACTAAAAGAGTAATCAGACATTACAACATCAAGATACTCATGATTATTAGGATTCTTTAATATAAGATATCTCATGTAATCAGTAATCTGTTCCCAGTTCTTAATTACAGTATTTAACTCCTGCATATAAACTTTAGATAAGTTAGCAGTAGTAGCAGTGCCCATAAAGTTAGCAAAGCCTTTAAAACCAAACTTAGCTTTATTTATAGATAAGTCATATACCATTAAGCCTGCTCTAACATCTTCAGGAAGTTGTAAGAAGTGTGTAACTAATAATGCATCATATGCAGAGTCATTACCTGTACCTCTATGGAAGTCTATAAATAATATACCCTTATCACTAAGTTTAATATTCAAAGCTCCTAAGAAAGCATTCTTTTCAAATTCTTTATTATTCTTTCTAGTTCTTAAGTTTAATAAGAAGTTCTGTAAGAAAGCAGAAGTTTCATCTAGATACTTAGGCTTAGAAGTTTTCTCATCTAACTTAACTAAATTAGTTATAAAGTTACCTGTACTACTATTAATAGTCCTAACTTCAGGCACAGTAAATAATCCTTTAGACTTCATATCAGCTATTAGTCTAGATAATACTCTAGATACTATAATAGACTCTACCTCACTTCTCATGAAACTAAAGTTCTTACTAGCTGCTCTATAAGTATTAGAAGTTGATCTTAAGCCTAGAGAATCAGCTAAGTTCTTTAACTTAATAATCATATAAGGATTAAGCAAGTCAAAGGTTTCGCCCATAGCTGTATGTGCCATCTTAAACATTTCCATAGCAGTACTAATATGAGGAATCTCTAAAGCTTGAGGAGCTCCAAAGTAATCTGGAACAGTTACTAAAGATTCTACTTCAACATTCTTGCTAAATACAGCTTCAGGAGATACAGGGAAGTTTCTAAGTAAAGATAAAGATCTTGAGAACTTACCTAATTGAGTTCCACCTTGCTTTAAGTTATTAAAGTTTAATAGTACAACAGCTTGAGTTCTAATTATCTTTTCTAATATAGGAGCAAGCTTATCAGATATGGTAGCTTCACCAGATAATACTTTATTAACACTAAAAGGACTCTTAGAAAAGAACTTAATACTTTCAATCATATCTTCTTGAGATATAGTTAAGTCTAGCTTATTTAAATTCTTAATATTATTACCTAACATATTAAGAGCCTTTTCCATCTTACCTAAAGCTACAGTAATTCTTCTATCTATACCTACTCTTGATTTAGCAAGATACTTCATAATAGGTTGATTCATAAAGAAGCCTATAGTATCTAAGTCTATACCTATTGCCATCATATAAGAGATAGTTTCAATAGTTACAGGAGTAGCATTTATAATCCAAGTGATCTGTTCTTTTACGTTATCAATATAACCATTAAGCACTGTATCAGAGATTTCATAAACTTTCTTTTTATGTCTCTTAGTTTCCATTTCTAATGAGTCATAAGTAATTGTACCTTCAGGATAAGCTATAGTAATAGGAGTCTTAATAGATACTTTAAATCTATCTATCTTACCTTCTATGACAGTTCCATCTTTAAGAACAACTTTATTATCTTCAATAGTTTTAATATCCTTATAAGATACTACTTGGCCATTCACAGCTAATGAGCTACCATACTTAAGATATGAATCTGCTTTACTCATGTTAGCTTGTATACCTGTACCTGCAGCTCCTTCAAAGTTATCCTTATGATACTTCATCATAGAGATAATATTGTTAGGATCTCTGAACTCCTTTAAATCTTGAGACTCTGTAACAATCTTAAGCTTAGTTACAAATCCTACATCAGGGTGATTTATAATTGTACTTTCTACCTTCTTATCATTTATAATAATTCTACCTTTATTGAATTCTTTCATATCAAGAACTACAGATAAGGTTTCATTTATACTATCAAAGAATATCTTACTCTCATTAGATTGAGCTTTATCTATATCAATAGATTTACCATTAAACTTTAACCCAGCAAATAAGTCAAACTTAATAGCTTCAAATGAGATAGGAGTATTCATATCACTGGCATTCTTTTCTGCAGTAATAATAGCTATCTCAGTATCTAATTTCTTATTAAGTAATACCTTAACTTTAATATTAAGCAAGTCAGCTTTAATAGCTCTACTAGGAGCTGTTTTAATTAGCTCTTCTAATGCATTTTCAAATATAGTATCCCATTCACCCTTATAGTTATAACCTACTAGATCAGTAGCTTTTAAACTACCTAAAGGAGACTTCATATAGTTAGTATGGAATTCAGGAAACTTAGAAGCCATTCTTTCTAGAGCTTTAGCAGATAGTAGAGACTTATCAAATGTTTCTCTTCTAAGGGAAAATAAAGCATCAATATCAAAGTCAGAACCATGTAATGCAACTAATTCCTCAGGAGCTATAACTCTATTAAAACCTTCACTAGAGTCTGCTACTATTCTTAAAGCTACAGCAGAGTGTATACCTGTAGTAGGGATACGTACTGCCATACCAGAAGAGAGTAAGTCGCCATAGAGAGGAGAGTATATAGTGTCTCCTTCTTTATAGCCTCGCTTAGATAACCACCATCTAGGTGCTACTACTTCAGTGAAGCCATCTTTATCACGCATCTGTAATCTACGTGGAACTAATACATTCTCATTATTGTAAGCTTCTTTAAAAGCTTCTTCATTAACTAAATTATAAGATTCTTTAATCTCCTTTAAATGCTTCTTAACATAATCTACTGCAGATATCTTAGTTCCATCAGTATCTACTACAGTCTCTTTATTTAGGATGTCTTGTATACCTGTTAGAGCATTCTTAACATCCTCTGGAAGTGCTTGAAAATTATTAGCTTTAATCTTATCTGCTCCAGTAAGCTTATCATAAGTTTTAACCTTACCATCAGCATTATATAATCTTACACCTGCAGCAGATTGTGCAACAAGTTTATTACCACTATGTCTAATCTCTACTGAGTTTCTTGCAATACTATTAAATAAAGATATTAAAGCTCTACCCATCATAGAAGGATAGTTTATGTCTACACCAGCTTTAAGAAGCTCATACATCTTCTCATCACTAGTAGGCATATTCTTTAACTCATTAATTAAGTGATTAGCTAAAGCTTTAGAATTAGCAACAAGTTTACCATCAGCATTCTTACTAAAGATACCACTAGTTAGAACAAAAGCTTCCCACTTAGTTTTCATTATCTCTGCAGCTAATGAGTATACCTTAAATGCTTCAGCTTCATTCTTACCATTAACATTGATAAAGTAATTGAACTGAGAAGGATCACTCACATCACCTTCATGGTGATAAGGATTAGATTGAATTCTAACATACTGATTTCTAATCTTAACTACATTGTTTTCTTTTATCTCTTCTCCAGCTTTAAGTAAGTTCTTATCAGCAGGTCTACCTACTTTATAAGCAGACTTAACTGTTAAATACTCTACAGAATTCTGAACCAAGCTTTCATATTCACTAAACTCTTTAGGAGATATAGTTCTACTAAGTAACTTTTCATATAGATAGTTATATCTATTCTTAGTCTTAGTATCCATACCATAAGTCTCCATCTTCCTTCTAGTCTCTTTAAGAGCTGGAAACATTCTGGCTAAGCTGTCATTAATAATAAATAAAGCTGTCTTTATATAGTGTGTAATATTAGTTTCAGGATCTACATAGAAAGATACTATCTTAATAATATCCTTTAAGTTATAGTCTCCTGTTCCTCTATGTATACCTTTTAATGTAGTTGGAGTTCCTAAAGTATAAGCATCAGTTGAATTAATACTACCTCCATAGATCTTAGAGAAGATCTTCATAGGATCATTAATAGCATTAATAACCATTTCAATATCTTCAGCTACAGCTACATTAGAAGTTTCCTTATTACCTATTGTACCAGTAAGTTGTTTCTTACCTGGAGATCCTACACCTTGCATACGCTTAATAAGATCATCCATATCCTTAGTAAATACTGTATCTCCAAACACAGCAGCAGATAAATGGAACCCATTAAGATAATTCTGAATATAGAACTGCTTAAAGATAGGATATAACTTAGCACCATTAGTTGTGATATCAGGTATTGCTTTTTCTATACGCAGCATATCAGCATCAACCATAGCCTCATTCAATAGGCCCATATGAGTTAATCTTGTTATAACCTTATCCTTACCATCAATATTAAAGCTATTACCTGAAGTTAAACTCATTCTAGGTATAAGCTCAAACTCTTCTACAAGAACTTTAAAAGCTTCGAAAGCTTGTTCATTCATTGCAGTCTTAAACTCACTGAAGTTATTATACTTAGTAAAGAATTGGTTCTTACCTTCTTTAACATTGGCTATACCTTTTAAAGCTTCAGGTCTAGATTGTTCCATAGCCTTAGCCATATTAAAAGCTTCTTCTAACTTCTTATTATTAAGAACATTTATTTCAGCTCCACTATCAGCATTTCTATTAGATTGAATATAAACATACTGGTTATATTTAGGAGTTGCTGTATCATCAAGACCTCTAGTAATGCTTCCTATAAAAGAAGCAACAAATCTATGCAATAAGAATTGTCCTGGGTTTAAGTTCTTATAACCTGTAGGATCAAAGTCACTATTTCTTTGTCTTAAGTAATCAAAGTTAATTATAGAATGAACCTTATTCACTCCCTGAACAAAAGCATTATTCTGAGCTATATAACCAGTCTTCTTCTGGTAAGGAATATTCTTTCCATCTTTTAAAGAACCTAATACATCATAGATCCAAGCACCCATTACATATATATAACGAGAGTTACCTTTACTATCCTTATAATTTAAGGTAGTAACAAAGTCTGAGTTCTTTAAGAAAGTTTCTGAGAATTCAACTAATCCAGCTTTATCTATTTCTGTAGATAACTCTTTAGGAGATCTAGAAAGTTCTGGATATTTAGCTATAAGAGTATCTAAAGTTTTAGAATAATAAGCTCTAATACTATTAATCTCTCTTACAGTAAATTCTTTAAATACAAAGTTAGCTACTCCAAGCTTATTTAAGATTATACCTAAATCAACTCTACTAGCAGCATTCTTTAAATCTTTAAGTTCTGCTAAAGAATTAGAAGCTACAAGTTCTTGTAATGAGCCTAAGATAGAACCTCTAATATTTTCCTTAACCCCAGATGCAGATATATCAAATGTAGTGAACCTGTACTTATTCTCAAAGTCTAGTTCATTTTCACCTTCACTAACATCAGCATACTGATCTACAATAGGATTAGTTTCAGCTTGACTTGCAAGCTCATAATGTATCTTAGCTAATAAGTCTTTATTAAAGTCTCTTCTCTTAACTGCTTTTAATAATGCTTCCCCTAATAAAGGATCTATACCTAATTCTTCTATTACCTTATCATGATACTCCTTAGTAATATTAGTAGAAGGTGTTGGAATGTTAACTCCATATACTTGGAACTTATTATCATAGTAAGTTAATTGAGGATATCCAGATAGTTCTACATCTTCTCCATTGAAAGGAAATGCTTCCATAGTAGCTTGAGTTATAACATTGTATAACTCACTAGCAAGTCTACCTAAGTTACCTTCATTACCTTCTGTTTGTATAATAGCAAGTAATTGATTACGCATCTGTTCAACAGTACTACTATACATAAAGATTTCTACAGCCTTAGCATAAGCATATCTAGAAGGTATATAACTATTCTTATTCTCAATAAAGCTTAATAGTATCTTAAGTTCTCTACTTATTCTAGTCTCTTGATCTGTATGTATATTATCAATAGCATCTACTATATCAGCTTCTTTAGCTTTAGGATCTTTTGAGTCATATTCATCTTCATCTAAGTCTTCTGAAAGTAATCTACCTGCAGATCCTACAGCTTTAAGTAATTCTGTTAAGTCTTGTGAAGGGAATATTTCTTCTAGTATCTTTTTATATACTATTTCATTCTTAGAAATTATATAGAATAGAGTAGTAAGCTCTTGATCATTATAAGATTTAATAGTATTAACATTGTTTAATATCTGAGAAGCAAGTAAGAACTCATACTCTTCTCTAGACATTTCAGGATTCTGTTTAATTATACTATTCTTAGGATTGAATAACTGTCTTACAACTTCTTTAGTTATACCATGTTTAGAGAAAGCTTTCTCTAACTTCACTTGCATCTCACTATATACTTTAGCTACAGCTTCTTCAAAGAATAATTGTTCTTTTAAATGGAAGTGAGTCATTCTCTTCTTAACATAATCAATAGCTTTAGCAGCTTCTGCATAAGATTCAGCTTGAGTAGCAGCAGGAAATAACTTAGTAGTATCCTTTAAGAATTTAATATCAGAACCTAACTGAGTCTTATTAACTAATTCAGTTGAGTAAAATCCTGACTCTATCTTATCAAAGATTCTGTCTATAGCAACTTCATTCTTAGAAATAAATCCAAAGAGGTTTAATATAAGATCTCTAAACCAATTAAAGAAAGATTTAAGTATACTGTCAGTTTCTTCTTCACCAACATTATACTTCTGGAATCTTTCAGCTAAGAATTCTTCTAATAATAAATCACTAAGATTACCTTGCAGTTTTCTTGCATGCTTTAATAATTTAGTTCTAACATCAGTAGGTAAAAACTGTGCAAATATCTTATGGAATACTTCATGTCTAACAACCTCTTTCTCAAAAGTATTATTAGTTCCTGCAAGTAAGTATATAATACCTTCTTTAAATGCTCCAAGTATTTCTGGACCATAAGCTTTATTAGCAATAAGTAATGCATTCAATTGCATACTTACTTCTTCTTCAGTAATATTAGGAATGTATTTCTTTATATAAGAAATAACTTCAGGCTTATTTAATACAGAAGTCTGAGATACACCAACTACTTTATTATTAAAGAATGGAGGAGCATCATTATCATCATCTTCTATATCTTCTCTTAATGCATTAGGATCTAATATATCATCAAAGAAGTTAGTAGACTCTTCAGAAGGAGTAGTAGGTGTTATAGGAGTAGGTGCAGGTGCTGCAGGGGCTCCCTTTTCTTCAATATTTACATAACTATCTATAGTTCTTACAAATGCAGATCTAAGCTTACTATATTCATTAGCTGCAATATCATAGTTATCAGAACCATCAGGGCCATGCTTTAATATAGTTTCATTAATTAACTTCATAGGTCTATCCTGAATAGCTTCTCTTAGACCTATCTTATTATGCATAGAATCTCCATTAGCATCATATAGAGAAGGATTAAGAATAACCTGCTCTAAGAGCTCTCTTAAGTTTATAGCTTCTACAGAGTCTATCTCTTCATTATCTACTACAATAGTTTCTCCCTTCTTAACATATTCAGTTCCATCAGGTTTTACTCTAATGATATTAAATGTAATCTTTTCTGGATCACTACTAATAAAAGAAGGACCATAAACTCTTCTTACAGTCTTATTACCTTCTTCATAAGGTCTTAATTTTTCTCTTCTTATAATTACATAAGCAAGATCTTCACCAGGAGGAGTAGGAATAAATATTTTCTTATTAGCTTTAGCTATTTCATTAATAGCTTCCTGGCCTTCACTAATACCTAACTTATCTTTACCAGTTATTAGAATAGATTCAATAGTTTCTTTTAAGTTAGCTAAAGAAGCTAATCCTGTAGGTAAAGAAATAAAGCTGTTCTCTGAATCAAATACCTTATTTACTTCGGTATTATTCTTAGCATAACCTACACGGTTACGGATCAGAGCCTCAGCTTTAAGCTCTTTATCTTTAGGATTAAGTGCAAACTTCTCATACTTAGAAGGATCTAATTCAAATATTTCTATCTGAGGTGATGCATTTGGTCTTAATACATATCTTCTTCCTTCAGCTTCAATAAGTCTATTAAACTCTACAGAGATAAGAACATGGTATAACTTAATATTACCATTAGAGTCTTTACCAGAAACTTCTAAAGTTTTTCTAGCTTCTACTGAAGAGAATAAATTACTTGCTCTAACAAAATCAAATCCCTGATTAGTAAAGTATTCATACATAGTAGGATCCTTAAGTAAACTTAAAGCTTCCATCTTAGGTAGCTTCTTAACTCTAGTAGTTGATAAGGCTGTGAAAGCATTATTAAATTTAGAATAAGAATCAAAATCTAAAGAACCAGCCTTAACCATACCAGGTCCAGCATCACTCTTTCTTAATAGGTTCTTAACTTTTAAAAGCTTATTAATAATATCTTTAGCATTAGCATGCTTATTAATCTCTTCATGTAATCTTTGTGTAACAGGTAATTTAGATTCAGATATTAATTTATCATCCTGTATATTAAACATTAATGAATTTAAAAACAATGCAGCTTCAGTATAATTCTCATTAGCATTATCTGCTCTAGTAATAGTAGTTTCTACAGAAGAACCAAACTTATAATCATAGTTAAAGTCTTTCTTAAATAAAGCTTCTACTTCAGATACCCCCGCTAATACACTCTTCAATGTCTTAACTACTTTTGAAGTTTCTTGATTAAGCTTAGCTCCTTCTAATTGAATTACTTGATACTTAACTTTCTCATCTTGTCCTGCAATATTAGTATGAGTAGTTCTGACTAATACATAAGGCTGACCAGGAGTAATTACATAATCGTGTCCACCACCTCTTCTATTTTTCTTAGATTCTTCAATAGATTTAGAAAGCTTTAATACATCATCCTTTAAGAAGGTATTATTTATCATACCTATATTAGCATCAGTACCTACAAAGTAATGTGCAAGTTCAACACTAGTTAATCTTCTATTAACTACACCTTCACTTAACTTAAATGATTCCTCAGCTAACTTCTGTAAAGTTTCTAAAGTATTTAAGTTATTATAATCATATTCAAATACTCTCTTACTAAATGAAGTAACAATTCCTTCTTGTGCTATACCTCCAGATGTAACATATGTTTCTAATTCTTGCTCAGTATAAGTACGCTTAAATGGTAACTTAATAGTGGTAGTCTTAGGTTCATTAACAACTGCAACCTCTACAAAGCTTCCTACAGAGTTTCTAATTAAGTAAACTTTTTGTTGAACATCAGCTTTATTAGGATCATTAGGATTAGCATTTCTATATACTATACTAACTTGAGGATTAGTTATCTCGCCTTGTTCATTTCTTTGTAAAGCTATTAAGCCATCATAGTTAGGGAACAAACCAGAAGTAGGAATAGCAGCTAGTTCTGCGTCATATTTAGCGTTGATTTTATCAGTTCTTTTTTCTTCTTTGTTTTGTTCTTCTAACCACTGTTCTCTTGTTAGTCCTCCTTTTTTAGTACCTACTGTTACTTCTATTTGAGCAGTCTGTACCATTTTATCATCCTTATTAATTTGAGGAGTCATTATTTTAGTAATCACTTCTTCTCCTTCTGCAAGGGTTTCATCAGGAATTGAACTTGCTACAATTACTTTCATTCCTTGATGGAATCTTTGACCTAAAAGTTTAGGAACTTCATATCCTTGTGAAGAAAGTTCATCTTTTACTTTTTGTACTTCTCTTAGTTCTTCTTTTGTTAAAATAGCACCTTCTTCAACATTTCTATCAATTAAATTAATTGCATTTAGTTTTTCTTCGGGTGTTCTAACTCTAGTTACTTTACCATCTTCATCTTTTTCATCTCTAAGTTTTGTAAAAGCAGATTGTTTTTGTTTAATACCTACATTATTTAACTCTTCTTGTCTTCCTCTTTCTATATCAGCTTTTTTACCACCATCACTGGAAACTGGTGCTTTTGTATTATTTAGTATCCATTCAAAAGTATTAGTTCCAGTCTGAACTCTAACAATGCCATTCTCTAATAATACTTCTTGAGGAAACTCTTCAATAAACTCTAACTCATTAGGATCTATAACAGGATCTTCAGGAGCTTCTTGTTCAGTTACTTCAGCTTTAGTTTCTATACCTAATACTTCATTAAACAAATCTAACATATTACCCATGTTAGTACTAATAGTCTGTTCGATGTTACCTAACACTAATGGAGAAGATACATCATTAACAGCTTTATTACTGGGAATGCTCTTAGTTAATATGTTAATAAAGTTTCTAGCTCTACTAGTAGCTGTATACATCATACTATTAGCCTTTCTATACTTTAAGTCATAGTAAGTAGTATAAGTAGGAATATCTATAAATACAGAATCCCATTCCAAACCTTGAGCTTCTTGGAAAGTAAACACTCTATTAGGCATAGCCTTATCATTAGTAGGATTTACTAACTTCTTATAAGCAGCCTTCTGTTCTTCTGTCTGAACTATAATAGCAAAGTCTTCACCTGTTCTTACTTTATTAAGTATAGAAGCAGTGAAATCAGTTTTAGTATTAGTAATAGCTACACCTGCAGTTTCATCTAAGTCATAAGACTCATTAAACTCATTTACAGCAAATGCATTATTATTACCTGCTCTTAAAAATTTGTTCTGGAATTCCTTTACTTCAGTATTACCTGCTCTTAAAGAATGATTAAGAGGAGTAATAAATCTAAGCATATCAGTAAAGCTTAAACCATAATATCCATCAATAGCATAAGCAGTAATATCTGCAGTATACTGATTAGGATCTCCTGTAAGTAATATTTTAATTTTATTAGTAGCTGTTCTAGTAGCATTAATCTCATTGATAATCTGCTTAAGTATAGATACTTCACTTCCATCAAATCTACCAATTTCATCAACTATAACAAACTTCTTATCAGCTAGCTTCTGTCTGAGGGCATTAACATCTTTATTAATAACTTCAGCAGTAGTCTCTCCAAATACAGAGCTTTTAATAAGTCTATCAGTTCCTTCACTATTAGACATAGCATGGACTTCTTCAATAGCTAAGCCATATAACTTATTTAAAAGTTTAGGTATGAACTTTGCTACTAAGTTAGTCTTACCACTACCTGCAATACCCTGCAGGTATGCAGCATCAGTACTAGAACTAAACCATTGAACAGTTTCAATTAAAGAAACTAATTGGTTAGGAAAAGGAAATAAGTTTAATTCTTCTGATACAGATTTAATAGCTTCGAATACTTCTATAAATGATTTAGAGTTATTTAAGTTTCTCTTTAAGTTTACAAAAGTTATAAGTTCTTTAGCCTTAGAAACTAAACCTGCATTCTTCTCATCTAATACAATATTGTTTAAGTCATGAGATAACTCAAAAGGACGCTGACTTATTGGAGACTGATAGTAACCAGAAAGTATGATAGAATATATTACAGCTTCAGGAACAGTCTTAAATGAATTTAAAGTAAATGCATCTTCTTGTCTACCTTTAATAAAAGGTTCAGCAAGATCTTTCACTTCCTTAGCAAGTCTATCTATTTCTTCATTAACTAATTTTATATTATTCTTATCCTTCTGTAACCTAGATAATTCTGTATCTATTCCTTTAATAGTAGAAGTATCAGCAGTAGGGTTAAGAATTCTAATCTGAACAGCTATAGATCTAATGTAATTATTAAATACTTCAGTTTGTTCTTTAGAGTTCTTTTCTTCTCTAGCTAAGATAGCATCTTTAGCTTTATTAATTAAATCTTTAGCTTCTTGTATTTTAGGTCTAACTTCAGAAGAGAGTTTATATTTAGTTGATTCAACTTCTCCTTCTATATTAGCTAATTCAAACATAGCCTTAGCTAAAGAAGTTACGTCTCTATTATCTTCTGTATTAATAATCTCATTAGCTACATTACTAATAGTTTCAACTCTCTCTAATATATCTTCAGATATAATCTCACTAGCATTTCTTACCTTAGGATTAAAGTTAACTAAACTAGAAGCTAATGCTATTGCAGACTTTAATTTATTCTTAGCAGCTTCTACTAAGTTTCTAGCTTCACTAATAAGCTTAGCTTCAGCTTCATCATACTCATCTTCACTTAATGAGTCAGGATCAATACCTTGGCTTCTAAGAATATCTTTTACTTTCGCATACTCACTACCCTTTAGATCTTCTATAGCTTCCTCAAACTTAGCTTTAAGTTCTGCATGTGCTTTAGGAGTAAGAGATTTCTTATCCTTAAAGATAGTATTCATTAACTCTTCTGCAGTAGCTTCAGGAATCTTATTTCTTAAAGAGTTATTATATGCATTATAAATTAAGTCTTTTAAATACTCTTCATTTAATAAAGCACTAAAAGGATCCTTAGTTTTATAATCATCTTCACCCTTTAATAATTTCTTAATAGCAGTTTCAAGCTCTTTAACTCTTAAACCTTGCTTAGCAATATTAACATCTAACTCATCAATAGGATTAGAAGTAGTAAGAGCATCTAACTCATCATTCAAAGTATTAGTATCTTCAGCTCCTAAATCTATTCTTTCTTGAAGAGCTTTTATCTTAGCAGAACTTTCCTGCCTTAAAACTCCAAACTCATCTTCTTGAAATAACTTATCCTTAACTAAAGTAAAATTATTAAGCTTAGATTTTTCAATATCTAAAGCAGTTGATAAATCTACATAGTCAAATAGCTTAGTACCTGTAAATCCATAATAAGTAGTTCCTTTATTATAATGTTTAACAGCTTTATCCATATTAACCCTAAGAGAGTTAATAGCCTCTTTCTGCTGCTTAATTTCTTCTTTAAGTTTTGGATCTGCAGCTTCATCAGTTTCTAATTGATTTAAAGCTTGATACACATCTTCAACATGCTTAGAGAACCTTCCATAAGTTCCATTAGTCATATGCTTAAAAGCCTCAAGCATTTCCATAGATTCTTGAACCTCTTTATAAAGCTCAGGGTTATTTCCTAACTCACTAAGCTTTTGTAATTCAAATAGTTTTTGCTTTCTTACAGCAAGAGTATTTAATATTTTAGATTGTTCATCTATTTTCTTTTGAGTATCAGTAGTTATACCTGTACCAATAGCTTTACCTACACCTTTAAATAATCCTTTATGCCATGCACTTCTTGGCACTGCAGGTGTAGTATCTGTAGCTTTAGTTCCTTTATTAGCTTTGACATTTTCTTGCATCTGATTAAAAGCATTAGCTCCACCTGCGAATGCAACACCACCTAAGGCACCAAAGAATCCACTAGTCCATGAATTAGGATCATTAATAAATTCAGCTAAGTTATAATCACTACTTCTTATACCAACTTCCTTATCTACAGAAGCTTGAGCATTCTGAGTATTATAATAGTTAATAAGTTCCTGTACACCTTCAGGTGCAACTTCAGTTAAAGCTGTAGCTCCTAATCTCTTCTTAGTTATAGTTTCGATAATATTATCTACTCCTGCCATAGGCTTAGTAAGATGATAAATACCCACCATATCTAAAGCAGCATTAGGAAGATTATGCCAATACATTTTAGCTGCTTCTTCTTTTAACTTCTTATTAACTTCTTTCTCATCTAAACCTGCAGATAACATCTGCTCTCTAAGTTGAGGTAAAGTTTGTTGCATCTCCTGCATACTCTCATAAGCATTACCATATAGAGCACCTGCAATAGAAGACATAATAGCTGTACCATTCTTACCTGCTACTAAGCCTGCAAGTTTAGTACCTTTAGCAGCTTTACCTAATATCTGTGCTGCAAGAGTAACACCTTTAGCTGCACCTATAGTAGGAAGAAGCATAGATACACCAGTAGCTATACTATCCATATTATTAGCCCACCAAGCAGCCTTACCAGGATTAAAGCCTCTCTCATCTCTCTCTAAGTAAATAGGAGCCTTCTCTTTAATGCCTTCCATTATGCTTGCTAGACCTTGAGAGAGTTCATTACCAAATTCCTCATCAGCTAGTGCTGCTAATCCATCAGGCCCCATAATAGCTCTAAATACATCAGGAACATCTGATATACCTTTAAGAGTACCAAAGAATAACTGACTACCTGTTCTAGCAGCAGCATTACCCCACTGATCCCATATACTTTGAGTCTGAGCTCTTAACTCTTCATTATCTGACCCTATGACATAAGGATGCGGATACTTACTAACATCTACATTAGTAACTACCTTTCTTGGACCTGGGCTAGTACTTTGATACTGACTTACTTTATTATATAAGTCATTAAAACTTAAACCTGGTGTATAGTTATATTCTGGATATAATACTGGCATTAACCTAATATTTTTTTAACGTACTGTTTAGTTTCTTGAGGAACTAAACTATAATCTTTAGCTTTACCTTTATACTGACCTTTACCTTTATACCAATCCATAAGATTGCCTATGCCCCAGTTATAAGCCATAAGCATATACTCTGGACTAAGAGGTAAACCATACTGTTGTAACATTGTAGGAATTCTTTTTTGGAGATACCAAGTTCCTATCTGCTTATTAATATTAGGATCCATAGCCTGTTCTTTAGTTAGGCTTTGACCATTCATCATATTCCAATCAGCTAGGGCTCCATTATCCATTAGCTGCATTAAACCGAAAGCACCTGAAGTAGGATTAACTGCATTAGGATCTCCTGCAGATTCAGTTTGTATTACCTTCTCTAACAAATTATCTGCAATATAAGTTTCAACATTAGCTAAGTTCCCTAAGTAACCTTCCTTAACTAAGTCAAACATATTATCAAATATAAGCTTCTTAGGAGTACCAGGGTTCTCAGGATCAAATACACTAATCTCATAAGAACCTACCTCATGCTGAACACCATCTTGAGTGATAGGTAAAGCATGTCTTTTAAATTGCATCTTAGGAAGAGTACCATAACCTTGTACATCTAAACCTCCAATATAACCAAAGTCTCCACCCTCTCCTACACCTTCTTCTACATTACCTCTCTTAGTTGTTTTAGAGGCTGCATCCATAAGCTTAAGTTGAGCTAAATCACCATAACCATTCTGTGCAAGAAACTCTACTATACCTCCAATGTCACGCATCTCTAACCTCTTAACACCATCTTCTAAAGGTACGAATATGTCAACTACTATACCATCACCCCCTTCATCTACTCTCCAGTTAGCTGTAACATTAGCTCTCTTAAATTCATCAGTAGCTAAAGTCTTACCTATCTCATTATAAGCATCACTGTCTAATTGTTCATTAGTAGCAACATCGTATGCAGCTATACCTCCATAATCTGAACCATTAGCTGACATACCTAATCTAGAGATTGCATTATTAATTAATACTTGCTGATATCCCTTAACTGCAGCAGATTCATTAGTACCAAAAGTAGAACCCCATTCTTGTTGTAAATAATACCCATCACCATAAGACTCTTCATATATCTTTTCATATGCAGTTCTTTTTCTTTTATAATCAGCACCTGCAGGTGTAGAATCAAATACACTTTTCTTAATAGTTTTATCTAATTCATTTAAAGCTTTAACAGGGTCTGTATTAGGATTATCTCCAGGTTGTAATTGAATGTAAACTTCATTACCATCTTCATCTTTATAAACACCTGTATTAGCTCCTCCTCCAGAACCTGCAGCTCTCATCTTTACAAATTTTAAGGTAGAATAATAATCAGTTGTAGCTTTCTTATAAGCTTGAAGTTTTTGTTCGTTAGACATACCTTCATTAATGCTACTTGTATAAGCTTTATAATACTTACCAGAGAGTCTTGTATTACTTTCTAGATCATCTAAATATTTCTTATTGTAATTATTATTAAAGGCCATATTCTGAGTTTCTATATTTGGATCGTATCCACTCTCAGATCTAGCTTGTGTATCAAACTCTTCAGCTCTTTGTACTGCTGTATTTAAATACTCATGCTCAGCTTGTAAGTTTAATATATGAATTGCATTCTTTTTATACTCAGGACTATCAGGTAGTATATTCTTAACATTACCATCAGGATCTAAAGCATTAATAGTAAATGTAGTTCTACCTGTACTAGCATCATAAGAAGGCTCTATAGTTACATCAGATCCTACTTGTTTAGATAGTTTAGTTTGTAAATCATTTATACCATCTTTCTTAGTCCAAATATTTAATTCTCTATCTGCAGGTGCAGGTTGCTTAGTTAGTATTCTATTTGTATTCTGAACATAAGTTTCCCTCTTCTCAGGAGTTTCCCAACCAATACTTGCACTTGCAGTAGTATCAGGAAATTGTAAAAAGTAATTACCAGCATTATCTTCGTCTCCACCACTTCCACTACCTTTTCCACTACCTTCATTACTAGCACCAAAAGCATAAGAAGTTTCTTTATCATCTCTATTAAATATCTTAGCAATGCCTTTATATGAATCATCTAAATGTTTCATAAACTGATCTTCAGTAGCACCTGGATTATTAGAGAAGAACTTCTTTCTATATAATTCATAATCAGGAGTAGACTCTAGTAAGTTCTTATTACTCCATAAGGTTTGTCTTATATCTTCTTCAGTAAGCTTAACTCCACTCTCATTAACATAAACTCCTAATGAAGGATCCCATTTAATATTACCATACTTCTGAGCTATAATTTCTTTTGTTAAGTCAGCAGCTTTACCTAAGTAATTACCCTGAGGAGAAATACCTTTGAATTCTAATCTGTTTAAGTTACCTTCTGCATCTACTGCACCTTCATAACCTTTAACATACTTAGAATTAAAGTCACCATTATATTGCCAGTCTTCAGGAGTAATACCTGACTCTACCATCTTCTGATATGCAGGTAAGTATTGTTCTGTAACAGTTTGATAATTACCCATTGCAGTTGGATAGAATGGATCCATTGCTGTAGACATGATGAGCTTTCTTAAACCTTGTTTATATTCAGGTCTAGCTAAGTCTCCACCAGCCTGATCTCTTAAAGCTTCTTCTTGAGATAATAAGTTACTCATCTTATCTCTATGAGTCATAAGATCTTTAGGTAGAAGATTCTGAATAGAACCTAGAGTAGCAAATAAAGCATCACTCTTATCTGATTCAACATCATATGCAGCTTGCTTATCTTTCAAAGCAGTATACATCTCATTGAAGGGAAGAGTAAAAGGCTTTACTATCTCTGGTTGTTGAACAGGTTTATATCCTGATATAATAGCCATTATCCTAAACTTGTTTTAAGTTGATTTAATAAGATCCAATCTTGATCATTAACTCCTTCAGGTCTTTTACCTTGCATGATTTGATTTAACTGATCTTCATTGTACTTATATCCAAAAGTATTCTGGAGTGTTTTATATAGTAAATTATTAGTAATATTATTATTACCATAAGAAGATATTGTATTACCTACTTGTCCTAACTGAGTTAAGCCTGTAGAGATATAATCATTCTTAGCAACTCTATTAGCATCAGTCATTTGCTTAGCATAAAGTTTAGCTGCAACATCTTGCTGACCTAAGTTATTTAAAGTATCATTTTTAACACCTAATATATTATTAGTCATTTGCATTCCTTGTGTTTTAGCTAAAGCTTTCTGTCCAGCCATATTAGAATACAAGTTATTAATATTAGATAGTCTAGCTCCTGAATTTCTAGCAGAATTATTTATAGAAGCCATACCTGCATTAAATGTACTTGTAACTTCATTCTCTACAGCTTGGTTATTATACCTCATCTTAGATAAGTTATTAAGTACAGTATTGTTATAAGGGTTGTAAGTAGGCTTAACTACTTCTGCTTTCTGAGATAGTCCTAATGCTAAGTTAGCAACAGGAGCTATCATTTGTGTAGCCATACCTACTTTATCATAAGGAGTAAGTTTAAGACTATTAGGATCGGCAGAACCTGCTTTATTTCCAGCAGTTGCTTTACTTAAACCATTTGCCATTAATCCTGACTGAGCTACATCACCTGCTTTAAAAGTAGTATAAGCAGGATCTCCTACAACAGGTCCAGAATCAAATCCATAACCTTTTTTACCAATAGCTAAGCTAGGATAAGTAGGACCACCTTTCCAAAACTTATTAGTAGGCATCTGCTCAGTTCTTAATGTTTCATTCTCTGCAATCATCTTAGTCTTTAAGAATTCCATAGAGTGCTTAGCTACTGAATCATTCTTACCTGATAGAGCTTTAAACTTGGGTATGTATTTCTTACTCACATCTTTATTAATCATATATTGTTCTTTATCTAAGAAGAGTTCACCTCCTTCAAATTCTATTTCAGCTTTATTATCATTATCAGTATCACCTTTAATACCACCTTTACTATGAGGTCTACCTTTTGCTAAAGCAACACCAGGAGCAATGTTTTTTAAACTACCTCCATGTAAAGCTTTTAAGTTAGAAGGAGTCTTACCTCCATACTTTAATCCAAAAGGATTGCTCATCATAGCAGTAGTATTCTTATTAGTTTCTTCCGGCGTAGTTAATCCTGCAACTAAGCTTCCTGCAAGCGGGGCTAGCATAGGACCAACACCAGGAATAAAACTAGTAGCTAATGAAGCTGCACCTGAAAGTAAAGCACTTTTAGTAGAGCCTCCTAATTTAAAACTATTAGTTTGCCCATTAGAAGAAAAGGAATTAGGCCCTATCTGTGTGAACCCTGCCTTATCAAATCCTTGTCTCCATATAGTCTGTTGTTGCGCAGCATCTAACTTCTTCCATTGCAAAGGAGTAAGAGTTGTAACTCCCATCTTCACAGAGAAAGCATAAGGATCTTCTATAGGAGTCCCTGTACTACCATTAGTTTGTGTTGCAGAATTATAAGCTGCACCTGCAGGTACTACTTTAGATCCGAAGATTTCTCCACCAGGCCCGAACTTTTTTAATTTTATTTTACTCTTCATTATCTATTAGAATATTTTTGATTACCAAAGAGGTATTGAGTTAAGAATTTATAATTAGTTACTACTTCTTCTCTATCATAAACTAATCTTACTACTACAAACTTATCTCTAATTTTAGGATAGGTATAGAAAGATCTAGTATTGTCATGAGCTAAAGTATTAGGAACCTTATCAATGTAATAATTAGACTGAGTATCTGTCCAGCTATTAGAAATGAAAGGTATGTTCGTTGTAGTAACATAATCTGTGAACCTATTAAATCTCCAGGTATTCTCCGCCTTAAAAGCAAGAACGCTAGTAGTACTATAAACTGTTGAGATAAAAGGATTAGAGTTATTGTTTGATACAACCACGTCAAGAATATTAGAACTTTGAGAACTATTATACAACCAGACTTTATTGAAAGTAATAAAGGGAACATCAAACCATTGATTATAAGTTGAATTAAATTGTTTCACTTGACTTACATAAGCTATAGATTTTGTAACTGATGAAGAAGCTAAGTTCTCTATTATTACTAGTTCTATTATATGCTGTTTATATTCTCCATAAAATAATTGGAACTCTTCTTGATTGTGTTGATATATAATATCTGGATAGTTTGCATCAAAGCTATACCATTTATCATAAGTATTAAATAAGTAATTAGGTAAGTAACTATGGAAACTAGTCCAAGTCTTTGTAGCAGGATCTAAAGATATAGTGTAAGACACATTCTCAAATAAGTCAGCATCATTAAAATCAAGTTCTATAAACATCTGAGTAGAAGTTCCATTCACTTCTATTACAACTCCTGCCTGTTCAAACCATCCTGTATCAGAATTATATACTATAGAACCTTGTATATAAGTTATTAAAGTATTCTTAGTACCCCAATAACCTACAGGATTTTCTACAGATCCTAAACCAAATAGTATTTTATAATCTCTCTTATGTAATATAACCCTTCTCTTATCCCTATCAAATGTAGAGATATAACCTACACCATGAATATTAGCTGGATTATCCAAGTGAGGAAACTCTATTACAGAAGTAGAAGATAAAGAAAGTAAGAGCTCTCTAAAAGAATCTCCAAACTTTAACTTATTATCTATAAAGAATTGTCTCATTCCTACATCAGAGATTTCTATTAAACCATCTTGAAGTATAAACATCTTATCTTTAGATACAAAGAATGTTCCATACTCAGTAGTACAAGTAGCCCATTGAGACTTACTACCTAAATAACCTTCTTTAACTTTCTTTAATTCTTCAGGTTCAAGAGATAAAAATGCTCCAGTACCTAAGTAAGTAGTTGTAGCATCTGTCTGTATCTCTTGAGGAGAAGTAATTAATCCTACTAAGCTATTCTCTAAGTGTGCATAAAGATGATCATCTTGTACAAATAAATTAGTTATGTCACCTTTATTCTGTAAGATATCTATATAGTTATTAGGTAAGAAGATTCTAAATGCATCACTAGTACCTTCTATTTGTTTTACTTCAGAATATATTACTCTTGTAGGAAACTCTTCTTGACAAGTAGAACAGAAATCAAATGTAGAAGATAGAGGTATATATATCTTTAAATCATTCTCTTGTGAGAAATCAAAGTTATAATCATAGTAGTTAGGTATAACATCTAACAGTTCATTATCTGTATCTGTAGGATCTTCACTAGTCCATAACTCAAGGTTAATAAACTTATCACTATCTGTAGCATAACTTTTAGGGAAGTAAACTTGAGTATCTAACTCTCCTTCATTTCTGTATCCACAGTTAATTATACTTTCTGTATAGAACTGTATTAAATGTCTCTCAACATAATCTCCACCTTCATCATCATTGATAGGTAAGCCTGCTTCTATACGTGCAGTTCTTCTAAAATGTAATATACTTATAAAGCAATCACCTCCAAATACTTCTTTAGTATCTGCAGGATTGAAAGGAGTAAAAGAACTTTCAGTAGGTATATAAATTAATGAAGTAATATTCCCATATTGCTGGGGCAAGTATTTCTTAAGAGAGCCATAATTAAAATGTACAGCATCACCATTAGCTAAACCTGCAAGAGGAACTCCAGTAAAATCATCAACATTAGTATCTAAGTTAACTATGAAAGCTTCTTGCATCTCTGAGTTATCAAATAAGAAGTCTCCAAAGACATTATCTAATAATGTATCAGTATCTACAAAAGCTTGTAAGTTAATTTTTCTATTAGTATTTATTGTAGAAGGATTACTTCCATCTTCTACAGCAGCTAATCTACATCTAGATCTGTATCTAGCAGGAGATCCTGTACCACTTGCAAAGTAATCTACAGCTCCATCATATATAACTTTCTCAAATTTAATATAAGAAGCACCTAAAGCACTCTGTTGAAACTTAGTCTTAGGTGTATGTATACCTTGATAGTGCATTTCAGGATTACCTACAGAACCATCTCTCTGAGAATTATAAGGATATGTCTGAAACAATATCTCATCATCAGTAAGTATTCTAGTAAATAAACCTTTATCTATTACAGAAGAGTTATTGAAATCTCTCTTAACTCTTACTATCATATAACCAGTTACTTGATCTGCATAATCTGCAGGTATAGTTATATTATCAAATCTCATTCCTAAAGGATATATCTTATCATCTAAGTCTGAGTGAGTAGTTAAAGTAGTATCAGGCATCTTATGAAACCTAATCTTACCTGTAGGATATATTCTAGAACCATTACAATCAACAGTATCAGGATAATCTAAATCACTTTCCCAATAAGCTAACTCTCCTTCAGAATAATGATCTGCTGAAGTTTGTTTAATAGCTGTATTGAATACTTCCCATCTCTCTACAGTATCTCCTGCAACTAATCCTAAGTGATCTACATCACCTACAAAGACTTCTGTTGCAGTAGGACTATAACTATTAGTAACTGTATACTCTGTATCATCCCAACCATCAATAGGATCTGGCCTATTATGAATATTAACTCCAAAGTTAGAAGGTAATACGTTAGCTACATAGTAACCACCATGCCCTGTATTCTTTTCTCTACCTGGAATATGATATACTGGAGTAGTATAACCATCCTTAAATAAGTATATAATACCAAAAGCATATACTTCATCTCTCATATATCCTCTTGTTAAGACATAAGTATCTGTAGACTTATAATTCTCTCCTGTAATTACATCACTATCTTGTTGATCTGTGAACCAGGTAGCAGTTATAGCATTAGCATTCTGTTGAAAAGAAGCATGATCTATATCTTTACCTTTTAAATTACCATAGAGAAGTCTGTTGTTTACTTGCGTAACTGTCTGAGCTTCTTCATATATTACAGGACTTACTGAAAAGTCTGTTAAATCTAATTCAACTGCAGTAGCTATAGAAGTAATAGTATAAGTTAATGTAGTATCAGAGATAGGTAAGTCATAAATTAAGTATCCAGATCTTATTTCATCATTAGAAGCTACAATAGCTATCCTTAAATAACTATAAGAAGTATCTATATTAGACCAAGTTACTGTAATAGACTTATTAGTAGGAGGAAGATCAGCATTAAAACCTCCATCTACATTCTCAAAAGTACCAGAAAAGCTTTCATCTGTTACAGGTATAGACTGTGTAAAGTCAAACCATCCTATAGAATTTAAGCTTTTATCTAAATAAGTAGTAATAACATTATATGTACCTAAGGGTAAATCACCTCCTACATCACTTACAGTTATTGTATCTACTATTGGTCTTTCATATGCAGGGAATTGTTTCATTAAATCACAATCCCAACCTTCTCCATCAGCATTAGCACTAGTTGTAGTTTCACCTGCAAGTAAGTACTGCTCTACATTAGTAATATTAATAGCACGCATTGTAGGACATCTAAAGTATATAACAGTTTCACAGCCATTTACTATACTATAAGTCCCTTGTATTTGCTCTTCTTTAGTAAAACCTAGGCAATCTGAATTAATTACTGTAGTATAATTGCAGAAATTGTCTCCAATACCTATCTCACTAAGAGTATTATCATCATTAACTAAGAATAGGACTACCTTATTATCTACTAAAGGTATATGTCCTATTATATAATAGCCCTCAGGAATAGTATAACAAGCACTATTACCTTCTTCATTACCTAAAAAGCCTTGCTCACCTTCAGTAGTTATACTAACTGCATTAAGAGCAAACCTATAAGTACCATCAGGTTGTACATTAGGATGCACATCTTGAACCATTCCCTTCTGAGGAGTTGTATTATCTGTATAATTTCTTGACATTAAAAGCTAGCGTCTTCTTCTGGTCTATTATAAAAGCCTTTGTAGTAATCTCTTTCCTTACGAACTAGTCTATTTTGAGACTGTCTTAAGTTTTCTAACTGATCTATATTAGGTAACTTCATCTTTCCTACTATAGCATTACGCATTAATTGCCATTTAGCTGCATAGTATTCAAACAAATTAGCACTACCTTCTTCTTTAGTATTCATTCTAAACTCCCATATACGCATAAGAATATAACTTCTTACTGCATCAATATAATCTTGATCATCTGGAATCATTATAAATCCATCACAATCTTTAGCATACTTTCTATATGCTACACATACTGTTCCTGTTTCAAAAGAAACAGTTATGGTTCTATTAGGATGAACTTCATAAGTATGTTCAGATACTGCATATAAGTTTATACATTTCTCACAATGTACTGAAGTAGCAAAAGGACTCTTAGATAGTCTTAAAGGTCTATAATCAGACATAAATAAACCATTCTCAGTAAAGCCTGTATAGTATAAATCATTGTCATGATTTAAATCTAGCCTAATTCTTTCTAATTCAGTAGTTGTAGGAGTGGTAGTATCTAGCTTATAGGCCATTAATTCTATCTGCAAGTAGTCTTCAGGTAGCTCTCCTTTATAGCCAGAGATAGTTATAGGATCAATATCACTTTCGTATTGTTCTATTACACCTATCTTTCTAACAGCTTGAAATGCTAACTCCTTTGCATTAGCTTCATTCCACTGTGAAGTAGGCATACTCATTGCTAAGTCAGATAATACAGTATTAACACTAATCCATTTATCTATCATTATGATAATATTTTAAATCTATTTGCTAAAGCTTTTTCTAAAGGAGTTCTATTGTCAGTTACTGCACCACCAAAGTCTAATATTTCTACCTTCCATTGCTCTACAGGAACAGTAGTTGTAGTACTACTATATCCATAGAAAGAAGGGTTGGTAACAGTAGTATAGCCAGTTGTAGTAGTAAATATACTTTGAAGCATCTCATTTAATTTCTCTTCATTTAACTCTGAACTGTATAAAAGTTTATTACCATCATCATATAACTGTTCTCTTAAACCTAAACCTGAATGTATTGGTGGTTCATACTTACTAAACCTATCTTCAATAACTTCATTAGGTATTACTAATCTTTTTAATACACCTAAAGAACCATCTTTTAATTCTAATCTATCTTTTATTTCTACTCTCTTATCCATAATATTTAACGATTGTATTATTTTGAAATATTGATTCAGCTAATAGTCTTGTAGCCCATCTACAAGCAGTAAAGTTGAATACATATTTATGTCTTAAGTAAACTCTAGCTTTGTTCCATTTGAATCTAGCATAGTAACCATTAGAATGATTATTCTCATGATATATAACCTTGCCATATTCTTTAGTTTTCTTAAAGTCTACTTTCTTTTGCTCTTCTTCAGCTCTTCTTTTCCTTATATGAAGCTCACCCAAACTAAAATTAAACTTAATTGGGTTGCCAGTCTTAATAAGATATACATACATTACTTGAAAGTACAGTTCATTTATATCTCTGTACTGCTTCTTAGTAAGGTAATTCTTACTTCCTTTAGGATTCTCCTTAAGATATTGCTTATAGTAATCCTTTAATGTTAATGTCTTATGCTGGATTTTGCGAATCATTCTCTTTATCTTGTGGTACTCTTAAAGCTATTCCTACTATTTCTTCATAAACCATCTTAAACATAGCAGAAGTTAAATCCTTTTCCATAGGAAATGCCATAGTCTTAGGATCAAAGCAATCTGAATCAGAAGATTCTGAGCAACTAGAGATCCCATTAGTACTTGTAGGATCATAAAATATTGCAGTTACATTAACCTTCCTTAATTTTTTATTATTAGTTATGTATAAATAACCATTATGTATAAAATATTGTACAATATCTTTCTTAGTTAAAGAGTATTTATCATATGTACTTAATTGATAAGTAGTTTCAGGTATGATATTACCATGTAAATCTGTTACTTCTTTAATTAAGAATCCATTACGCTGAGTTAAAACCTCTGGTAGAGGCTGAGAAGTACGTAAGTACTTGCAACCAGCATCAGGTAGGCAGTCACAATCATTAAGATTTGCTAGTTCCAGAGATAGGCAAGGAATAGTTTGATAGTTATAATCACTAAGAGTCTGCGACTTGTTAGCTTTATTCTTTATTAACTCAGCTCTAATATAGCATAAGATATTATATAGGTGCTTATCACTGAATCTATACTCATCAGCTTTAGGTCCTTGACTAAGGATAGCTTCTATATGCCCTAAAAATTCACCTACTAGAATCATTATTATATATATTTAGTTGTTGGCTTATTAAATGTTGTAGTTTCAAACTCCTTAATTGATAGTACATTAACCAAAGGGAAATGAACTGTAGCGGATAAGTCCTCTAAATAGAAGAATATAAAGATACCTTCAGAATCAATCTGCATAAAGGTATCTATTAAGTGTTCCTCTTCCCCATCTCTTAGCTTAATTAAGTAGTTCATATTTAAAGTTTAAAGGTTGAATTGGTATAAAGCTACTAAGCCTTTCTCTGCATCCCAGAAATAACCATGAGCTGCTTTCTTACTTCCTGTATATCCATGTTCTGCATGGTATGCATCAGTACCAGAAAGAGAAGGTATAGTTCTTACAGTACAACCTATCATCTCATTAGTAACTGTTTTATGGATATGGCCTACATGCCACTCTCTAGTCTTACTATTAGCCCAAGCAGTAGGTACTTCATTAGCCATTATTAAAGGTAGATCTGCTTGTTTCTCTTTATCTCCATGAGTGTAACCTAATAGATTCTTACCATATTGATAGTACTTTCTAGTTTTAGGCCTGTTATCTACATACACTTCTTTACAAGTTCTATACCAAGACTCTAAAGTATCTCCTAAATAGAAGCTTCTCTGATGGTCATGGTTACCTGGAACTATGATAATATCTACTGGAGCTATTCTTCTAAGCTCATCTACAGCCTGTACAAGAAGCTTTCTACCTTCTAAGAAGGTCTTCTGCCATCTACTATCATCCTGCTGTGGTGTGCCTTTATAACCGTTTCTACCATTAGGAGTAGTTGTATTAGACATAGTATCTGAGTTGAAGAAGTCATTTCCTACTATAAGGACAAACTTTTCAACATTCTTAGATACCTCTATGAAGTACATAATAGCTTTAAAGAACCTAGTCTTAGCTTCTTCTAAGTCATAATCTTCACCTGTCTCTTTATCCCAAGCTAGTTTACCTAAGTGTAAGTCTGGTATACAGATCTCCATTAAGCCCTTATTATCTTTAGGATAAGTAATAGAAGAGTATTTAGGAGAATACTTTGCAGCATCCTTCTTAAACTGTTCCCAGATTTCTTTAATATTAGGCTCTTCTTGTTTGATAGTTACAGCAGCATATTCAATACTTTGCTTCTTACTACCATCAGGAGCATCCCAAACTCTTAGTTTCTTAATAGCTAAGCCATCACTAAGCTCTATTTTTTCACTTCTTTTATAACCTCTCCAGATATCCTGTGCTTTCTTAGCACGTTTCTTTACGGTTAAACCTTCACCTATCTTGAACTTTACAGCTAAGTCATACCAGCTTTCTGCTTCGGACTTACCATTAATCTTAAGGTAATTTATTAATTCTTGTTTCATTATTACAAATATACTAAATGTTCTGTAAAAAAGGGAGAACTATTAAGAACTCCCCTTTATACTATAACAAGACAACATTACAATTGGTTCCTAAGGATAACCCTCTTATCTAGCCAACCCCTCATAAACACTTCCTGAGAAGGATCTTTCTCTGCTAGTTCTACATATCTATACCCCTGCAGGATATTAAGAAGGTTAAATAAGGTCTTAGGGTACTTATAACTATTCACTGCTTCTAATGTTTTAGAGCCCATCTTACCATCTATATCTAATTGCACCCATTGGCTTAGCAGATTATTCGCCCTCTGGAGGAATTTAACTGCTCTAGAAGTGCCCATGTTTACTCCTGTATCATACAGTTCCTCTGCTATACTCTGATCAGTTATATGATCTAATAACATTGGACCCCAAAAGTTAAGCCTATAGAAGTCTTCTACATATATCTCTAATTCCTCATCATTAATATTCTTAGGGAAATCAGAAGAACCTTTCTTTGAATCTATTAGAACCCATCCTTTCCAATTAGGATGAAACAATCTTGCTATGCCTTTATAAGTTTCACCACCTTTATCATTAGGATGATTAGCATAACCTCCTTCATTTAAAGCTGTTTTTGCATAAGCTAATTTAAAATCTGCCATTATTTCATTAATTTAATTATTCTGTATACTATAAATAGTCCTATTGCTATTCCAATATACATTAATACTGTTCTAATTTTATCTCTTAAACTCTTAGAATGTGTTTCTTCAATCACTGCAGGTATCCTCTTAATTATAAAAGCATCTGTTAAGTATACTTTTAAATGTATAGTAGAAGAGTCTTGCCATATCATTGATATCAATTCTAAGTTTAAGGAATCATTTACTATAATATCCTTAAAGTATAAAGTATCCTTTATTATTTCTCTATTAAAGATATACTCCTTTAAAGGTTCTTTAATAATTAGTACTGCTTCTTCCTTACAAGAGTCTGATAATTTGTCCAGAATGCTATCTATATCCACAGAAAGGTTAGTTGTATCTGCTATGAAGATAGTATCTATTTGCAAATCAGGTACTCTAATAGTATCAGGTTTAGCTATAGTAAGTTCAGGATGCTTATTAATTAGTCTATTTAGTCTTTGTGTAGGTGAACACGCTACAAAAAAAGAAAGAGCAGTCAGAAATACTGCTGCTCTCACTAGTGTTTTTATTTTCATATTACATTGGTTCTTGCGAACTTTTATCTGTTTCTTTTTGTAAATACCAAGCTGCAACTGCAGACATACCTCCATAGAATGCAAGAGCATCTAATAGTGATGTTTTAGTTATTAGGCATAGACAGAACATGAATACTCCAATAGCAAGCATCCAATAAGTCATTCTCTCTCTCCTAGACTTAATCCTTGGTTTTAGGTTTCTTAGTATGTCTAACATTTCTTTTCTTTTCTTTAAAGTTTTTATGCCATGTGTAAACAGCTAAAAAGAAAGATCCAATAGCTGCAGCAAAAGCTAGCTCTTGTAATAATTGAAAGTGCCAAGTATCTACTAAACTTGCACCAGCAGTAGCAAATCCAACCACTTTACCTACAGTATAACTAGCTATTGAAAATGCAGTTAATACTTTTTCTCCTAATTGATCTAACATTAGCAATTACAGTTTTTTAATAAGTTACGAATATAAGTTACAACTTTACATAGATTCTCTTCAGTCATACAATAATTCTCATCATCATCATCCAAACAGAATCCACAGATAGTCTTGAACATAGCAGTAGCTAACATAAGCTTTTGCCTTGCTTGAGAACAGTCCTTTATAGTGTACTGTTGTTTCTCTACAAAGGTTTCAGCATAGTTAGCTAGTCTGCAGTATATATCTATTTTATATGTGTTAAAACAGGCTTGATCCATTTAATATTAGCATTTACATCTTTTATTATTAGGTAAGAATACGCACCACCAAGGTTTTACACAAGGCTTCTCAATTACAATAATAGTAAGATCACAAGTATTAGTTGCTCCTTTATCATCAGTAACTGTTAAAGTACCAGTATAAGTACCTGGAGTTAATGTTTTAGCTACTTGTACTATTGGGCCAAAGTAAATAGAACCAAATATATTCCAAGTATAAGAAGTAATAGTACCGTCTGCATCATAAGAAGTAGTACCATCAAGAGTAATTGTATCTCCTACATATGCTATATCAGTACTTCTAAATGCATCTGCAATAGGGTCTTTATTAACTTCCTTCTTTTTTATAGATATAGTTCTATATCCTAAACTTATTTGAGGACTTCCTGTAAAAGTAGAAACTCTATTACCTGTATATAATTTATAAGAAGGTATAGAATTCTTAGCCATCCATTCAGTAGCACCTGCAGAATCATATAGATAGTTTCCTTCTATATAATATGGCATTGTGTTATTAGCAGGATTACTAAAATCTCCATCTATTTCTAAATCTTCTGTTAATGTAAGTACAGGGGATACTTTTTCAGTATAAATAGTAGTGTAAATTCCTGGAGCAGAGATAAGACTGTCTTCCATAATTACAGGAACATCACTAATCATTCTAAACATTTCATAGATATAGAAATCTACTCTTTTCTTATTCTTTGAACCTTCAGCATCAGGAGTATCATTAGTTGGATGCACTGGAAATATCATACCAGGACCCGCCATAGACATACCATTATGTTGAAGTAACGCAGTAATTCTAGTACCTCTACCATATTTATTCCAAATTTCCCAGGCTATAACACCAGTACCAAATGTATTCTTTACATCTCCATAGTTGTCAAAGCCCCATTCAGTAATATAAATATCCTTCTTAGGCATAAAGTTCTCCATGTAATCTAGAGTTTTATCCCATAAAGAATAGTTTGCTCTTGCTTGCTCTACTAATGTAGTATAATAACTATCTAATTCAGGATAGTACATATTAGGGTCATAACTTACTTTAGTAATAGCAGTGTTTCTAATAGGACATTCTCTTGTATTAAAGTAGATATGTATAGTAGGATGACAGTTACTATTAGCATTTATGTATGCAATAGCAGCATTATTAAAGTTACTATGATCTCCTCTACCTCCTAATACTCCAGATTCTTTAGGTCTTGGTGCTAGGAATACTAAGAATTCCATATTAGGAAATTCTAATTGAACCATATTTTTTAAAGGTTCAAACCAATTCTTATATACTTCAAAGTCAAAGTTAGCTTGTTCCTTACTATATGTTTCATTACCAAACTCTACAGCCATAATATCTACTCCACTATTTACTAGTTTAGAGATTCTATCAGCTTGAACTAAAGGCAATTCTTTAATATTAGCGCAGTAAATTACTACTAAGCTTCTATCCGCATTTCTAAATTTTAAATTTAACTCTATTAATTGCTCTATATCTGTTTCTTTAAAATCAGGCTTATCAGCTCTAAATCTTAAAGTAAAAGTTTGTCCAGGTAAGACAGAATCAATTACCCAGTCAGTAGACACTACATCTGCAGCATCAAACCAATTTTCTCCATTTGTTCCTAAAAGCATAGTCTTGTTTTCACCTATAACGAATTATAGGTCTGTTTAGTTCCTTATCTATAAAGGATAAATTTAATAGTAGTTCCTGTAGCATCAAAAGTAATGACATCATTTCTTCTGTTAAAGCCAGGATCTAGAATAATAATCTCATTAGGTTCTAATGCATAGTTAGTTCCTGCTGATGTTATAGTAGCATTAGCTGCTCCTGAGTTAACAATGCTTATCTTAGAAGCACCTGCAGCTATAGTACCTGTAGTAGTACTAGAATAAAACATTGGAGAAAATTCTCTAGTAGTTAATACATTTAAAATCTGAACTAAGGTTTGTTCTATATCTAATCTATGTTGCATATTTTTGTATTTATAAAGTTCTTATACCCCAAGTTATTAAAGCTGTTGAAGTTCCAGTTGCGTTATTTACACCCTTTAAAGAAAGTAAATCACCTGAAGCAAAACTAACACTAGTGGTTGAATATGTGAATGTTCCTGCAGCTTGGTTAGCAGGGATAGTAATTACAATGCTTGTATCTGCTGCATTTTTTCTTAAAGTAAGAACTAGTGAACCTGAAGCAGGTTGTGAAGTTCCTGTAACAACTACAAAGCTACTTACCTTCATAGGTCTAGGAACTAGTATTTGTCTATTATTTTCTGTAGCATTAAAGTTTGTAGTACCATTAATAGGAGCATATGCTGTAGTAGATGCTGTAACTGTTGCAGCACCTCCTGTAAAAACCATATACTGTGGTGTTTCTCTTCTTATTCCAAACATACCCATTAGTAAAAATATTTTGATGAAACTGGATTTAATTTAAATTGTTCAAACATGTAATTGCCAAACTTGGTCTTTCCTGCATTAGATAAATGCACTCCATCTACATTATAGTCTGAAGTAACTATACTAAAGCCATCTAATCTAGGAGTAGTACCGTCTGTCCATATATAAGGAACATCTGTAAGCCAAGGTTTAGCTGGTGTAATACCTCTAATCTGATCTTCTACTAGCCATCTACAAGACCACCCATTATAGTAACCTTTAGGTTCATCATGCTTTACATCTTCTGTAAATCCTGAATATGGCCTACCTGTTACAAATATATGCTTAACTTTTGGAAATTCTACCTTCAATACTTGTATTAAACTATACAAAGCATTCTTTACAATTATAGGCCCATCAGGAAAAGTAGGACTAACATCATCTAGAATATCATCTTGTAACCATATAATTTGTACTTCGCTAGCTAATATACCTGCAGAAGCTAATCTTGAATCTACTGTATTCCATACTGAAGTTGAAGTTAGCCAATCATTTATATCCTTAGAAGGCTGTGCTAAATTAACAAATCTAAACTTAGTGTTAGTTAATTCAGTCTTTCTTGTATCTATTATTTCAGATATTTGGTTCTGTACTGAAGCTCCAATACTAACCATAACTACTTTACCATTAATTGATTTTATCTTAGGTGCTTGTAAGTTGTGAGCAGTAGTAGCTCCTAATCCTAAAGCATAACCTTCATAAGTTCCTGACTCATTGAGTGGTGTAAACATTAAATTTTCTTGTTTTAGATTAGGTTCAGTAGGTATTATTGTATTACAAGAAGTAATAAATAATAATAATATTATTAGTTTTTTAAGCATTAAGCTCTTTTAATCTTTATATTTGCAAAGCCTTTTCCTCCTGCAGTAGTCTTTTGTACTCTTATATAAAATAAATTACCAGTAGAAATACTATTATTAGATGTAATACTAGAAGAGTTGAAGAAACTTCCACCTGCAGCAGTAGTTGAAGGTTTGGTATTTTTAGTTACAGTAACTGCTGAACTGCCCATTAAGGTACCTGCAGTATTATATAAGGAGATAGTAGCATCATCTGTAGCTTCAATAAGTTCAGATACAGAGAATCCCCATTCTTCTACAGTACATGCATAAGGAACTTTTACAGCTATATAAGCATTACCTGCAGTTAATCCATTAGTATCTAAAGATACTGGAATAGTTATTAAATCTGTATTAACTGTATTAGTACACATGGCTACTGTAATAGTATTAGCACTAATAGTAGTAGTAAAAGAAGTATCTCCTGTACCTGCAGTTTCTGTACCTGTTCCAGTAACATGACCTGTTAAAGTAATAGCTTGAGCTAACAATGTTCTTAATTGAGTAGGAGTTAGAGCTATTGGACTAGCTGCACCTCCTGATACATTACCTAATACTCTTTGATCAGCTATATTCTCTATCTTTGGTAATGTAACATTGTCATCTAATATCTTAATAGTAGTTACAGCATCTGAAGCTAAATCACCTGCAACAATAGTACCATCAACAATATTAGCTGAAGTAATTATATCAGACTGTGAAAAATCAGGAATAAATACTACTCTCCATGCATTAGATACAGTATTATAGTTACATATAATTATACATCTCTTAGATGCATACTCTGCTGGAAGCTTATTACCTGCAATTTGTAAATAATTACTACCTATTGAGTAATTAGTTAAAGTTGCGTTGTAATAAAATATAGCAGTCCATTCTTCTTTAGCTGCAGAAGGTGTAGGTAAAGTAATTGATACTGCACCTGCCATTGCATGACTACCTATAATAGTAAAATCTTTATCAAAGAGTATTCCTTGAGTTATAGCAAAAGTTGCTGGTGAAGCAGATATAGTAATTTGAGATATATTTTTTCTCATTATTGTAAATATTTTATTACTTTAATATTAGTAAATGTAATTACATCACTAGAAGCTTCTTGATATACTTCAAAAGAGAAATCATTAGTACTACTAGTTAAGCTATTTACAGGTCCAGGGAAAGTTGTAGCACCAGTAAGATATTGTCTATTATTAAATATACATGTATAATTTACTAGCATATTTGTATCATCTACTCTTTCTGCTGATATTCTCATTTCAAATTCATCTCCCTGTACACCACTATGATGTAATAATTCTGTTCCTGCCATTGTTGCATAAGAAGCATTTGCAGAACCATAAGAGTCAGTATTAATAACTCCTCTAACACCATCAGTAGCTAGAGCTCCACCACCTGCCATAATTCCCCTTAATATAATCTCGATATAATCTCCATTAGTTAAAAGAACCCCTGCAGGTAAAGTAAATTCAGTTTCAGTTCCTGGAGAAACCCAAGAACCTACTGTACCTGAAGATAGTAATAATCCACCTGCAGAGTAAAGTATTGGTTTAGCTCCTAATCCATTAGGTGTAAAAGTTGCAACTACTGAATCTGAAGCAGCAAAAGTAGAATTAGCTAATATATAGGTAACAGTAATAGTGTATTCAGTAGCTCCTGAAGTTACTCCTGTTATAGTTCCTTCCCAGAATTTAGAAGAGTCTGTCTCTTTAAATATTCTAATTTTACCATAATAGGTACCATTAGAGAAGGTTGCTAAGAAATTAGACATATCAGTACTATCCTGATTAGTCTTATTTATATACATAGTTGTAACAGATGCATATGTTGCACTATTAAATCTTAGCATACCAGCAGTAGTTCCTGAAGTAGTAGTAGTGTTGAAGTTCCACACAGAGGAATAGCCTCCGTATTCACCTTGTGCACCAGTAGCTCCTACTTGACCTATACCAGTTAAGTCTATTTCGCATCCACCTGTATTGCAATCGCAGTTTGACATTAACAGTTACAATTTAAGTCGTTTAAATAATTTTGTGCATTTTCGTATAAAGTAGAAAACTGGCTGATGTCTCCACAAATAGCAGCACCTTTTAGTGCCTCTACATATGCAAAGCCTTCAAGCCAGTCTTCAATAAGTTCTTTACTTCCACAGCCGCAAGAGTCATTTACTATGTCCATCATAGCATCTGTAAGTGTGCAAGTAAGATCAGGTATAATTAATTTTCTAACATTATATTGATAAGTATTACTACCATCAATTACTTTAAAAGTAAAAGAGAATATGCCATCTGCTATACTATCGGCATAGTATTGAACACCATCTACAGTAAGATCAGTTAGATCAAATGTAGTTATAGTATAGGTAGATGCAGCAGTAATTGTAGTTATAGTATCAAATGTAATATCATTGAATAGATCTACTATTACTAATTCAGTAGAGTCTACATCACTAGTAGTAATATTTGGACTATTATAGCCTCCAGTGTTAGTACTGGCATCGTAAGTGCCAGTAGTTTGTATCATAGAAAAGCCATCATATCCACAATTGAAATCAACTGTAAACTTTGGTGATAAGGCCATATTTTAGTTAGTTTTAAGCTAGTACAGGAGGAGTTCCAGGAGTTGCAGAGTTGCCAAGATCTAATACAGCCCAAGCTGAACCAGTCCAGATTAAATCTGCATATTCACCTACAGTAGTGAAAGTAATAGTTGTACCACCTACATATACTGCAGTTAATACACCAGAACCACCATCTGCAACGTGAGCTACTTTCTTTCTTTGTCCTATCTGAGTACCAGAAGCTAAAGTTAAAGCCTGAGCTGCACCAGAAGAAGTAAATTTAGTTAAGAAAGAAGTTACATTACATGCACCTGCGCCTGTAAGAGCTTGAGCTGCAGCGGTAGGAAAGAATCCTGCATACATTGAGTTTGCAGTAATACCACCATCTTTAATTAAAGCACCATCTACATCAACACCATGAGCTGCTGTCTTTTCAACAATAGCATCAGTATTAATTGAGTTGAACTCAGTTGTACCTTCTTCAACTACTTCTTGAATATAAGTTTTTAAGTTTAAGTAATTTTCCAGATTTTTGAGGTAACCTGCACCTGTAGGAGTAACAAATACTCTTTTGTCTATTTTATATGCTGTAACTGCCATGTTATATTTTTATTAAAAAAGGGCAAGGCTTGAGACCCTGCCCTTCAAAGTTTAATTAAAATTTATTTATTAGAGTACAATGTATTCTACAACAAGAGTTAATTCACCTGCAGTAAGAGCTTGAGAAGCTACAGTTACAGTTAATTCACGCTTAGTTGAAGTTTTTACAAGGGAAGCTGCACGAGCTGCTGCAGAAGCAATAGCTGTTAAAGCATTACCATCAAGAGCGAACTCTCCAGGTAAGCAAGCATGTAAGCCTGCATCATAAACATCACCTGCTGCAGAGATTGCAATAGCTGCTTTTAAGTCACCTGCAGATTCTACTGTTAAAGCAATAGTAGCTGCATCACCACCACCAGAAGTAAAGGTTGTATCTACGTTATAGAAAGCTCTTACAATTACTGCATTGGTTGGAAGGTATACACCTAAACCATGACTCCCAATTGCAGAGTTAGCTGTACCTGCAGAGTCTGTGCCACTGTATGCAAAACTTGCTACAGCATGTCTAGAGCCAAAATATGAATTTCTTTTTTTAGTTGCCATTATTTTAAATTAGTTAAGTTGGTTAAATTAGATTATTACCACAGGAAGGTTTACTGAAGTAAAATAACTATTCAGTGCACTTTCCAAACTAGTTTTAGTTGTTGTACTTGCATTAGGAACTACAATGTAAGTTCTTAATGGATTGCTAACATTAGGAGAAATCATCTTAACGTCCATATTGTCAGATTCTATGATATATACTGAATAAATTGCAGTAGTATCAAAAGTAACTGGAGGAGCTATCACAGGGAATTCTACTCTGTTTTGGTTAGCTGGATACTCTCTTTGACCTTGAGTGTCATTGTAAAGTAATTGTAATTGTCTAGGTAAGCCTTCGCCTTCAGAAACATCAGCACTTTCTGCACAAGTTACAGTGCTTAAGAAACCACCATCAAGAGCAACTTTAAGTTTAGCTTTTAATTGAGGAATTCTGTCAACATAAGCAGTCAAAGCATCTAATGCTATGATTATAATACCATTACAGCCTGATGTTGCAGCACCTGCAGTGGTAAGATTTAATGCTACTACCTGAGTATCAGTATCTACATCTACAGCAGTATCAGCTACCATAGCTACAAAGGAAGCACCCATTTGAGAGTTGTTATTAGCAGCAGCAGTTTCAGCATCTGTTGAGAAGCCATAACCACCTACTACAGTAGCACCATCTAAAGAGTCTAAGTCAGATACGTTAGTAGTTGTATTAGCACCTGAGAAACCACCTTCAAATCTTACTGCTAAAGCAACAAAATCTTTAGTTCCTCTACGACCATTAGTTACAATGAGTCTAGAATTTTTATTTAAATTACTTACTAAGTTCTGGATTAAATGATCCAACGGATTTACAGTACCTAAAGTAGTGTAATTAGGAGTAGTATAACTCGCAACTACAGTATCAACAGTAGAGATAGAATACATCTCATCATAACGTCTACCATTGAAAGCAACTCTAATTTTGTATTCTGTTTCATCTAATGGAGTACCAATTGCATCAGAAGCTCCACCATCTGCACCAATAACCCAAGCATTTTGACGAGGAGCTACATAAGCTTGACCAGTCCATACTCTTGTTAATCTACCCTCAATTTCATGAGATTTTCTGTACGGTTTGTTATAGAAGCCGTTACTTCCCAAGCCAGCATCTGCTGCTGAAGCAGTGCCTTGCGCTATGATAATTTTTGGAGATTCAACTATAGTATCACCAGCGTTAATTGCAGTGTTCATTGTGTTAGTACCGCCTATACCTGCATGGAAAATACCTAATTGACCACTTGCAAGATTAGTAGTACCATCAGAGTCTACTAAAGTAGTAGCTCCATCTGCGATTACAGTTTGGTTACCTGTTGCAAGCAAAAAAAACTCATTCGCTCTTTTACGTCTAGCCATTTTATTAATTTTAGTTTTTTAGGTTTTGTTAAAATTCATTCTTTATTTGCTTCATTTCAGCAAGCTGTGCTAACTCTGGATCTTGAATATCCACCATTATTAACTCAGCAACCCTCTGGCAAATTTGATTGTGTATTCTTTCTAACTCGCAGTTGACTGGAGCATCTGCTGCAGTGTATGTTCCATTTAAAGAATCATAACCTCCAATAAATACTTCTACAGGTTTCCTGTAATAAGTAGGATACACTTCTGATATTGAGTAATCTCCTGCAGTATATATGAATAAACTTCCTTCAGTGTCTTCGTCTAATGAAGCTCCTTCTGTAAAATATCCTTTGCCCCACTTAAAATCTGGACCATAATTAGGATCAGTTAATACAAAATCAAGTTCATTTTCTTTTGTTGAAGTCAGGCCAATCACTTTTGGAGTGCAACCTGTTTTAGTAATCTTGCATCTTAACCCTGTCAATTGTAGATAAGGGAAGGAAAAGTCACTAAATTTCACTTCATAAAATTCACCATATAAGTCTCCTGCGAGAGTTGGAACAATCAAGGGCTGTAAGGTTGTAGGAGATTTAATATGAATGTCTTTTAAATCATCCATTCTCTTCTGGGTCACTTCCAACCCTTGCCTGTTCATATTATTTATGCCTAATCTAGCATCTACTTCTATTCTGACTGCCATGTTAATGTACCAATCTATTTGAGCAGGGTTTAAGTTATCACTATTAAAAGAGTCTAACTTATCTATTTTCTGCCTAATATTATAGTGCATCTCTTGGATTGTCATTATGCTAATATTTTAGCTTTTAATTCTTTCTTTAATTCTAGCACATTGCTAGCTTTATTTGGATCTGTTATAAAGGATACAGCATCATCAAAATTAGATCCTATTGTGATACCTCTAGAGATCCATACATAATTATCTTGGTGACTACTGATAACTCTATTGTTTACTAAGTCTTTAATGAAGGCTGCAGCTTTTAAGTATTCTCTTCCTACACTAGTTTCAATATGTTTTGCTTGTCTTAAGAACAAACTCACTTCATTACCTGGTTTAGAAAGATTAGCTGATTCTATCTTAGCACCTATTAAGTTATAAACTTGTTTACCATTTAAATCTAACTTAGACCAGTCTAATACTTTACAGATCATATTCTTATATTCATCTGTCATTTCATCTGAAGAGAGCTTTAAAATTGCTTCATTACGAGTCTTTCTAGCTTTCATTGCTAATTCTTCATCTTCTTCTTGTAAGGAGATATAATGTGTAGCATAAGGAAATCTATGCTCTAACCATTCTCTTTTAGAATTTGCAACAAACTTACTAGCTAAAAACATATAGTAAGCTATCTCTTGTTCAGGTATATTAGTATCAAGTACTGTGGAACCATCATTTAATGCATACCTAAACTTTTGCATATAGGTAACATCAGAATTAAAATTATCTACTTTTGTCCACATTCTATTATTATAGAAGTTTGGTGTTCTACCATGCTTCTTTTCTAATAGTTCTTGTCTAGTTATCTCCTTTTTATCTGCTAAATATTCCCAATTACTGCCTAATTTGTTCTTTGCGCTTTCTACTTCTTTAGCTACTTGAGCTTTAAGTTGTTCAAGTTGTTCTACAACTTTCTGATATTCCTTAATTTCTTTATCAGTCTTATCAGGTTTAGCAGAGAGTTCTTCAACTCTTAGTTTTAACTTTGCTATTTCAGCTTCATTTCTTGGAACAAACCAAGGGTTATCTACCATGTCTAAAAGACCAGTATTTAAACCTCCTAGCTTTCTTGAGTACATAGGTGAAATTGTATCTTTACAATACCTATTATTCTTTGTTTTGTTTAACAGTTTTCCTGACTTATCGTCTTTAAACTCATGTATTTTCTGAGCAGACGGTCTTGGAATGCTTTGGATAAAAACCTTCATATCATTTTTGATTAGATCCCTAACGCCTCCACACCACTATAGGAGTAACGTAGGTATTTATAAATATTATTTTACAGTGGTAATTAATTAATCTTCGAAATCAAAGATAAGTTCACCAGTTCTAGAAGTGTCTACAACCATGATACCTGCAGTACCTTGTACCCATCTTTCATATCCTGCTACTTTCTTCACTGCCATACCACCTTGGATTGGACCGTTAGGACCTACTGTTCCAGGAATATAACCATGAGAGTAAGTATTCTTAACTTCTAAATAGTTAACGTTAGAACCAAATGAAGTTCCTTTAGGAGCTGCAAAATCCATAATTGTCATTCTCCAAGAGTCTATAGGACGATTCACTTCAATAGGGTGCATACGCTTACAGTACTTAGGATTATCATATTGAGGATTCTTAACTAAGTCTACTTCGATACCTTGAGGACCTTGGTAGTGAGTAAATTCAGCACCGAAAGATAAGTGAGTTGGATTAGAACCAATCTTTCTAATATAGTGTTCGCTGTCTACTTTTAAGAAAGCACTTGCAGAAGCTGCTAACAAGTCATGGAACATAATAGCACCCATTGTACCTGTCATAATAGTTACCTTTCTATTATCTTCAGAGTTTCTGCTGAAGAAAATATCCATTAAGTAATCTTTCAAAATAGATTCAGTCAATACTGAGTTAAATACTTGAGTATGACCATCAGCTAATTGCTGTCTAAGACCTGGACCTGTTTTAATCCAGTATCCATCTTTACCTGGTTTAGTAGATCTACGACCATACATTAAAGCAAGTTCTTTAGACATCTCTAATTCATCATACATCTTCATTTCAGCCATAGGTAAGAAGCGGTTTAATTGCTTACCACTCTTATCCATTAACTTAATTCCAATTCTACCTTCTTGGCGTAAAGCCTTGTCAGTAATCATAAATTCTTGACCAAAAGCACCTACTTGAGATTCAAGCATGTAAGAACTTGAGTAGTACTGTCCACCAAATTCACTATTGAATTCAGATTGGATTTCAGTCCAAGCTTTACAGAATCTTTTACCAACTTCTAAAAGTTCAGGTGGGAAGAATCTGGCTTCATCATCATCAGAAAGCCTTACTTCATAGATGTAACCATTACCATCAGGAATAGGTCCGTCTACAATTCTTAATGAATATTCGTTGTTTTCTCCCATTAAAACTTCAGGAGCAGACACCCAGTCTTCATCCAATTTAATACGGAAGGTAGTTCCACCTACACCTGGAGCAACATTGGTTGATTCCAAGTTTTCAACAACAGTTAAATCTTTTTCTTCGGAGCCTTGGAGGTACCAACGATAGATCTCATCATCTATCTCAATCTTGTTTCCAGCTCCTCTGGTCATAGCCAGTAATGGCTTATCACTAAATCTGTTCATGGCAGTGTAAACCATTCGGAAGATGTTGTCGAATACGTGAGGTTTACCTGTATCATAAGCAGCAGCAAGATAGTCCGAATCAACGAAACTACCACCAAAGCCATCGTATTGTTTAATTTTAAATTGTGAACTTAGTGCGCTCATTTTACGTGTTTTTGTTTAGTTTTTATTTTTTGTTAGGTACTAGTGTTACGGAATCCCAATCAAATCCACCCTTAGTTTTTACTGTCACACCTTTCTTGGCTTGTACAGCTCTATCTAATTTCTCTTGTAAGTTTTTAGTTACCTTAGTAGTGGTAGTCTTCTGTATAAAATCAAAGTTAAAATCCTTCTCTAAGATCTTAGCTAATATTGCTGTCTTCTTAGGGTCAGATAATGCTTCTTCTAGCTTTAAATTAAATCTTGTAGTTATTTGTCCTGACTTAGTTTTGATTGGCTTAAAGACAGAATCAGTAAGAACTGTTGCCTCATCCTTAGAAAAAGGAATACCATTAATATCAGTACTAGAACTTATAGTAGAGGAGAACACTTTAGTAGCTTCTTTAAGCTGTGTTTCCCTCTCAATTTTATTTTGTTTTTCTGCCTCAAGGAACTCAGCTTCACGCTGCTTTTGCATCTCTGCAAGTTCATCCTTAGCTTCAGTTGCTCTTGAGTATAAGTCATTATCTAACTTATATTTTGTAATTTCTTTCTCAATCTTGTCTTCAGAGAACTTAGTAGTACTTTGTAAGTACACTCTCATTAACTGTTCCTGAGTATCTGTATCATCTTCAGCTACCTCAAGTGTTTCAAACTTAGGCTCAGCCTTCATAGCTAAGTACTCATTAATATTCTGAGAGCCTGTATCCAACATAAACTGAAGGATTTCTACTCCTGTAGAAGGTAATTGTGAAGTTAATTCTTCAAGTAACTGATTCTTTAAACCTTCCTTAGACTCTTCTACAGCCTTTCTGAGGCCATCTTCTGATGGATCAAAAGTATAATCATCAGGTAATGCTAATACTCCAGCTTCTTTTAAGAGGTCATAATTAATCTTAAAAATGTTATCATCATCTTCAGTAACAGTTTCAACTTCTGTTTCTGTTACTTTCTCTTCTTTAAATTCTTCTTCTACTTCAGGTTCTTCTGTTTCAACTTCTTCAGTTTCAGTTTCCACTTCTTCTGGAGCATCAATCGGAGCTAAAGTAAATTCCTCATCATCAAAAAACTCTGGATTTCTATTATTTTCCATGCAAAGATAGTTATTTTTTATTTAATATTATTATTGTAATTTTGTTGTATATATATAGCTAATTATGCTAATTTATACTTTAATGTCTTATTTATTGTTAGGTGATCAATATTTTCTTCAATGTAAGCTGAAGCTTCTAACCTGTTATTTATTGTTATTTCTTTCCCTGTCTCTACCTCAAATATAGTTTTTTTAGTATCAAAATCCTGCAAATACTCATTCATTTCATGAATATGCTTTACCTTTGCTCTTATATTTTCTTTCTTTTTATAGGAGGGAAGTTTGTATTCCCTCCTTAGAAACTTAAATAGATCTTCTGATTCTATCATTTTTTACTTGCTGGTGGTTTAGGTTTAGGCTTAGACTTCTCTATCTTAATCTTACCTTCTATATCTTTCTCTTGAAGTTCCTTTTCATGCTTTCTATCTTTCTCAGCTTCTTGAGCTTCTTGCTTCATCTTCTCTCTATCTACAGCAATCTTCTCTCTTTCATTTCTGAGCTTATCAATTTCTAACTGATCTGGAACCCCATTATCATCAATATCTTGATCTTGATTTCTTGCAAAAGATTGTATCTCAGCAACTCTAATCTTACCTTCAATCTCCATTTGAGTTTTTTGAAGTTCAAATTGTCTCTGCTTCTCATTCTCTTGAGCTTCAAGTTCCATCTGCATTTGAATAGCTTGTTGTTGAGATTGACCTTCTTGTTGAGCTCTTTCATCAGACATAGCTTCAAACTTCTCAATATCTCTAGTTAGTTCTTCAATACTAGATTTCTGCTTAATAAGCTTAATAATATGAGAGAACCTAGCTTTATCATTCTGAAGTAAAGATTGAGCTAAAGCTTGTAATTGTCTAAAGATTTCATTATCTTGAGGAGAATCTACTACAAATACATTAAAGTCACAGTTATCAAACTCAGACTTCTTAACACTTAAAGATTCATACTTATGTGAATCTGATAAGTAAGAGTACAGTTTTGGATTCTTATTATATAATCTAATTGCTACATTAACTAAACTATCTAGAACTTTTTCCCAGTGTTTAGTGTGTGCATTAAATATCATTTCAGTTACTACTGAAGATTGTATTAAGTTTTGTTGAGCATTAGTTACAGCTTCATTAGACATAGTTTGGCCCTCTCTTGAAGGAGGTACTCCAATAACTTGTCCTATCTGTCTATCTAAGTAATCTAAAATACTGATATAATTAGCAATATGTTGAGAGTTACTTCTATCAATAGCTTGATTTAAAGCTCCAGAACGCTGGCTAGCACCAGGTTGTTCTGCATTAGATAAGGAGTTATACACGTACACATTGAGAGTATCCATGTAGTAGATAGCTTTTTCTAAGTCTATCTTAGGATCTAGCATAGACGCATCAAGTCCAAATATCTTACCTTTATCTGTAGCTATCAACTTCTTCATGTTATGCATTACTATAAAGTAAAGATATTGAAGATTCCTAGCTCTTTCCATTTGAGAGATCTGCTTAGCATTCATGTTGTTATATACAATGCCATGATACCTAAGATTCTGCTCATAAGGGTTAGTAACACTAATAGTTTGATCAGGTACAGGTCTTATATCTGTATAAATATCTTCATCAATTTTAGTACCTTCCCATATCTGAGGTAACCATTCCCATGTAATTTTAGAGAACCCTGGTATACCTTTTAAGTCTTTTTCTGAAATAGTTTCGTCTATAAATTCTACAGTTTCTTCTCCTTCCTCATTAATAAAAGTAGCAAAACCTACCTTTACTTGACTTCTCCATTCAACATGGAATACATCAACTAAATCAGTATAAGAATAACCATAGCTTCCTTTGTCATTAAGATAGCCTGCTTTTGCGAATTCTAACTCTATATGCTTAAAGTTATACTTCATCTTATCAGACATCTTCTCATTTGCTACAAAGGCATATCTTTCTTCTAGCTTTTTAACATCTTCAGGCTTTAAGTTTCTGTATATATCAAGTACATCAGCAACTGACATCTTCACCCTAGTACCCGCATAATCACCCTTTTGAACATATTTAACTTCGGGTGATTTATGGTAAAAGCTGTTTAATGGGTTGAGCACCCTTACAACAGGATTGCCATTTATCTCACCAACCCATGCATGTTCTTCAGAGGATAATAAACCATGCTTAAAACTATCAGACTTCTTCTCTAAGATGTCTTCTTTCCTAAGTAATAGTTGTAATACTTTATTAGCTTTGATCTCTCTAGGCTCAAGATATTCATTAGAAATGTAGTCTATAATTTGATCAGGATTCTTAACTTCAGCAAACTGAGCTTCTATTTCTTGCATAGCTTTGGCAAACTCTTCTTCAGGTAAGTTCTTTTCCTTAAGAGTGTTGACCATTATTTGCTTATTAGTCTCAGCTATTAGATATTCCTTCATCAGCTTATCTAGTACTTCAAGACTAGCATTAGCTCTCTCATCTGTGGCTAAGATAGCTTTCATATTAAAAGGCTTCTTCATTAGCTCACCATGTAATGCATCTATCTTAGTATGAGATACATTATAAGCTTGAATCTCATCCTTCTTCTGACCTATATCATAACCTAATGGATTAAATACATTTTCAAGATCTGTCTGATCTAACTCAGAAGCATACAGTTTATAACTTCTTATCATCATTTCCATCCTAGAATCAGGAGAATAAGATTTCCCATTCCAGTTCCAGTCCTGATAAGCATATTCTTCTAGGGCATCAACATTGTCTTTACCCCACTGTCCTTTATTACTCTCCTTCTCTGCAAAGGAAATTCTTTGTTTTATATACTTCATCGTCTATTACCAAATAACTTTTTATTGTTTAAAAGGAAATCTAAAGGATCTTTCTTTAGTACTAATTCTTCTTCGTATTTATTATAGTTGTCTTCTAAGGCTATTACTAGCTGAAAGAAGGCTGATACTCTATCGAAGTTACCATCTCTATTGTAGCGTATAAGCTCTTCTAAGAGGCCCACATCAGGTATCAGATCAAGATTACATATAACATTACCTTGTTCATTTATACCCCTTTCCTGCAGTAACCAGTCATATACATAAAGCTCTGCTTGTTGCTTCATCTTCTCACTACCCATTGAGCAGCCTTTAACTCTAGTTCCCTGCCATTTCTTACCACTAATTTTAGTAAGTACAGCACCAGGTTCATCTGCTAACAGGTACAGTTTCTTTCTCTTTGTAAAGTAATCTAAGACACTACCTCTATCGTTTTCAAACATGATCTTAGCATTGCCGTAGTATTGAGATATTTTCTCAAGTTCTGTATTATATCTACCCATTGAGTTACCACCTGAAGGTCTTCCTACATAAGCTCCTACAATTTGATTGAATCCATACTTCATGTACTTAGTAGTTTTTAACACGTAAGTAACACCTAAGGATTCAGCTTCTTCACTATCTACAGCAAAAGGGTCATGTCCTAAAATATACATATCAGAAGGTACTTGACCATTTATTTCAATAGGAGCTTCATACATTACAAAACAACCCTCTCTCTCGTCCATATCCCTCAGAGGAAAGGAGTGGATAGGGTTAAGCTTGAAGTCTACTTGAAATAGTACTCCATTAATAGCTAGCTGACTATCTGAGAAAGCTAACCTTCCAGGAGTTCCAATAGCTTTATAATTATCATCAGCTTTTAATCTGGCTAGTCTATTATACAACTCTGCAGTAGGGAAGATGTTACCATCAGGTATCATGAAAGCTTCCTTAGGAGTCTTACATTTCTGTGTAATTAACTCAGTATAAGCTCTCTTCTTACCTCCTGACTTAGCAAGTCTTTCCCTATCTAAAGAGACTTCTGCAGCCCATCTATTAGGATTTCCTTGCTTATCTATACCTTGATAGATAGTATTATTGATACTAATCTTACCAGGTCTGTACCACATTTCATCAATGAATAAGCCACACTTACCTTCTACATTCTCATCATAAATGTTCTTATACTCTGCTAAACCATACTTAGCTGGATTATAAAACATCTTATGGAAGTCTTGACTAGCCTTATCCATGTCACCACCAGTACCAAATATAATAGGAATTCCAATCATATTAGTACCCTCTCTAAATAGAGGTTCAGAGATAGTATAGGCTTGGATAAGGTTTTCAAAAAGACCAGCTTCTTCAAATATCATTCGAGTAGCTGACTTACCTGCAGATTTAAAGCCTGAGTCCTTAAAGGTCATAACTTTAATTATGCTTCTGTAACCTTTCTTTACTTCATAACCATTCTGCTTTAGGATCCAACCAGACTCAATCTCATCCTTTCTAAAGGTAAGGCGAGGGTGTCTAAATTCAGTATATTCATCTAAGAAGTTAAGCATTTGAGCTGTCATCTTAAATGTAGCTTCAGCGTGATCTTTTAAGTATGAAGCTATAATACAATAGCTTTTCTTAAAGAAAGAATACTTCCAAGCTATACCTGCAGCATTCTTGAAGGACCAACCTTTACGTCTAGCCTTAGCTAATATAATGCCCTTTCTTTCAGATTCATCTAATCCAAATCTTTCAGGATATTCACATTTTTCTAGCTCTAAGAACCAGTAATAGTCCATTAGAGTAAAGCTAGGGAAGTCTAATTGTTTAGTCTTAGTTTCTTCTTGGTACTTGTCAATCTGACAATAGTTTAAGTAGAAGTAGTGCTCTCCAGTAATTCTAATACCTTCTACTTCATACCCTTCTAAGCATCTTCTTCTCTCTTCTATCCAGAAATTTCTGTACTCTGTAGTACCTGGTATAGAGTTAGTGTACTTATTTTCTAAAGTTCTAAAGTTATTAGCTGCAGGTGAGAATACATCTGAATTAGTAAAATGCAGGTATTCCCAATCTAAGTTAGATACTGGATTCTGTATTGAAATATTACTAACCTTAACATCTTTAGGTAAGGCTGGTAGTGTATTTTCTAAACTATAAGCAATTCCACTGGACTTAAACTCTCCTCTTTTCATTCCCAATCTTTTGGTATAACTGGTATTAAAGGCTCCCCTGCCCCAGGATTACCATATAGAATTAGATCGTTTTGATCTACTGTTCTAATTATTCCTGATTGATAAATTCTTACTAAGAATTGGGGATTTGCAGTAGGACTACCTGCAAACATAAACATAACTAAACAAGGTCCTAATTTACGAGCATAAGCATCAAACTTATCCTCTATCTCATGTATTGTTTGAATCACTTTTTATTTTATTTAATTTTTCTAAAGCTATAAAAGCTGGATCTGTTTTCAGCTTCATCAATAGCTTCATATGTTCTATACTTTGAGATCCTAATATATTTACATTAGTAATCTCAGGCATTGGCTTCATGTTCATCATCAAACATATTTGGTTTAATATCTCTTTTTATCTTGGTACCCATCTTGAGTTGCTGAGCTACTTTCTCTTCTAGTTGTTGATGTGAAGAAATAAGATCTGCTCCCTTTCCAATAACCATAGATAGCTTAACTATATTCTCATCATCTGGATCAGCATCTTCCATGTACTTTGCCATCTTAATAAGCTGAGCAGAAACACCTTTTAAGAACCTTAATGGTACTGTTAGTTGGAATAACTCAGCCTTTTCAATAGCTTTTTGCATCTCCTTATCTACCTTGAAACCTTTTAAGTGATCCTTATCTACTAGTTCTTTTCTAAGATCCTCCCCTACTTTACTATAGTCAGATCTAGGATCAACTAAGTGATAGATATATGTAAGCTTCTTATTTGCAATCTCTTTCTCTTTAGAAGAATCCCCATCCCAAATCTTACGCAACTCAGGTATAGTAAGGCTTTCAGGTTTTATAACAGGTACTCCTTTTACAATGTCAAACATCATCAGATGGTTTTGTTAAATGTATATTATTATTTTCTTCCCCTGCAGGAATTATGCGAGGTCTAGGTTCATTTGCTGCATCATTAGGTATGAGTATTCCTGTCTTTATATCTTCAAAACACTCTTCACCATTAAGAAGAGGCACTATAATTACTGTTAATAATTTACCTGCAAAGCTTCTAGGAATTTCATAATCATCTAAAAGTTGCAGATCACTTGTTACTAATATTACCACTTATCTAGTGGACACTTCTTTTTTGGAGCATATGTAAGTCCAGGAAACCTGCATCCACATTCACTACACCTAGGCTTTTTACCTGTAGTAAGATGAGGACAAGCCTTACATATTTCCATACGAGAAAGGGCAACAGCTTGAACTTCCTCATCTAAAAGGTTAAATTCCTTTAGGAGTAGTGCTGTGTTGCCCTCTACGAAGTTAATTACATCTTCAAATTTCAACATCTGCTAATAAATAATCTACTAGTTTTTGTATTAATTTCTTTCTTTCTTCACCAGTAATAGTAGGTTCAAATACAGTAAAATATTCTACTGAGGACCCACCTTCTTGGCCTGGTACTTCCCCAGGATAAAAATTCTCTGCCTTCTTGTTCTTAGGATCTTGAAGGGATAAAGCTTCCATAATTGATGCTATACGCATCTCTGTAAAGTTAGCTTTTAATTCTGCATTATCGTCCATAGTGAAATATTCTTCTTTATTTAGCTCTATTTCCATTCTTTTGAGTCTTGACATAGGCTTGATATCTTAAATGATTCTCAAAATTCATGAGAAATCCTTTTTTATAAATCTTTGTTGTAAGCTTGATAGCTTTCATTCTTTTCTTATAATCTTCGAAACTTTCGTTCTCTCCTCTTATACTTGATAATTCTTCCATATAAAGTTAATTTGATTTTCAGGAATAGTAAAGTAGTTCTCTGGTTCACTTGCTGAGTCTAATCCTAATCTATTAAGAGGTGACCAGTACTGCATTATATTCCTATAAGCCATCATGTATAAGTCTATTACAGTTCCAAAGGCGAGGTTTTCCTCTACTTCAGGGCCTACAGCTACAACAACACCTCTTGAAAAATACTTAGTGTCATCCCTATCCATAGCCTCAATCTTAGGCTTACCTGTATTTTCTGAAACAATTATAGAGGTATCTGGTACATATATACCACTAGCTCTAACTTTAGGTGCTTGAAATAACCTAATCAATACCTTCCCCTTAGGGAGAACAAGATTTTGTAAAATTGGGTCAATTTCTAATAAGCTTTTATTATACTTAGATGTAGCATCAATAGTGAATCTTTCATCTTTCTTTTTTAAAGCTTCTATTCTTTCCTTCTCTAACTGCTTGTCTCTTTCAGTAGTATCTATTTCTACTGACTCCTTATTGTTATCAGTAAAGAAAAACTGTTTACCTGCCATTTTTCATTTCATTTTGAAATAAGACTCTGAATCTCCATAGTTCAGATATCTTGCTACAAGCTACTTTTCTAGGAATCTTATATTCTCTATAAGCCTTAATCCATAGCCTAATATTTCGATCAATTGTAGAAGGTTTAGTACTAAAGGTACCTAATCTTCTTATCTTGATTCTAGTTGCTTCTGCATTACTTATACTAGTTCTTATCTTCTTTTGAGTGTCTGTAGTAACAAACCTAACTAGTCTTTCATCTATACCTAGTTCCTTAGCTACTATCTCATAGACCTCATCATAATTCTTCGGAGAGTATGAAGTTAATTCGCTTCCCTTCGGTATAATCATCTATTATTAATTTATAAGATTCCCAGAGCATCAACTCTTCATCAGGTTCTACACAAAGCTCATCTCTAAGACTTGCATAGCTTTCTATATCTAATTCTAGAGCTGTAGGCATGATTTTAAACCTTTCCATAAAAGATCGCTCTCTTTCTTCTATTTCATCTAATATGCTCATTTTTTCTCATTATCAATACTAAACTCAAACTTCAATGAGAAGTTCACTCTCTTTTCATCTATTAAGGGTAGTAAGCTTTTATGTAAATGTCTTACATCATCTTCATCCTTATAGATCATGCCTTTAGCTTCTAAGTGGTTTATAAACTGTACTAGTCCTTGCTGGCTTACTTTCCAGCCTTGTGTAGCTAAGGTTTTTATCAAATACTTCCTAGCTCTAGTACCAAATCTTGAGTACTTATACTGTTCAGGAAGTAGCATTATCTCAGTGATAAGCTGTATCTCCTTAGTAGTAAGTCTATATTTTTCAGGCTCTAGAACATTCCTAAGATCAAAGAATCTCATTAGGAACTCCCTTCTAGATATGTTTTTATAATCTTTAATCATGTATTAATATCCCTAAAGGATCTCCTTCATTCAGATAAGCTCTTGCATATCTTTCTATTCCTTTAACCTTATACTTTACTCCATCTATTATAACTTCAGGGTAGATATCTTTAAAGTCGAATGTGTTTCTATAAACATCATTCTTAACTATTAAAACCTTACCTACACTAGCCTTGAAGCTAGATATTGACTTGTAACTTTTCATTATTATAATTGATTCTTGCGCCAGCAAGGGCACCCTAGAAAACGTGCAAAAACTAGGAAATTCTTTTTTTAAATATTCATTGCGAGATGCCTCGAAGTTGTTTAAACAGTCAGCAGTGTTAAGTCTTATCAACTTAATGGACACAATTAAGGAACTTTAAGGAATCCTAGCGGGTGCAAATGCTAGGGCTTAAAGTCAGGCATCTCTAAAAAGCATACTAAAATTTGTCTATGTTGCAGATAGATGAGTAAACCAATTTCTCAACAAACCCTCAAGGGGTAAGGTAGGAGTCGAACCTACATATTTTATGTATTGTAAGTATGCTGTAATATTATAACTGTGCAAAGTTACAAAAAGTTCCGTATAAATTCTCCAAGAGTTAAGAATCATTCTTTATAAAAATGAGTCAAAGCTTAGTGAGAGTAGGGAAGTTATTAAAAATTCTAATTCTCCAAAGTAGCTGAGTTTTTCTCTAAACTCCATTTTTAAGCTAGTTCTCTTGTTTAGGCTTAGTTTCTTTTTTCAGATTAATATTATAGTCTTGATATACACTATGATCGCATTTTTTGCATCTATAATGATTAAATTTACCTACTCTAACTTGAGGAGGGCTGTAGTCATGTTTGCAAGTACTCTTCTTAACTATCCTAGTTAGAAGGTATACAGCTCCTATAAATACTATACTTGCTACTATTATTCCTGTAATTGTGATTGTAATTGTCATATTTGTGTAACACCTGCAGGGCCCAAAAAGTTCCCTATTGGCTATATAGATGGCAAGAAAAATTTTTTATAATTTTTTCAAAAAAGTTATGTGTAGGATAAGACTAGTCCACCCCAACAACTACCCCTCTTGTGCTTTCGCCTTGGGTAAGATACCCCTGCAATATTGCAGGAAACTATATGCAAGGCAAAAATGTAAAAACTATGTTTAATAAAAAGCCAACAAATTCACACGGAAGAGGTAAAGGAATTATCCCATTCGCAGTAGGAACTGTTCTTAATGCTAAGTTATTGGGCTATGTGTATGCCCCAATCGCAGCGGAGAAACAAAATAAGAAATTATTGACTTTCTTAGCTGAACAAAATAGCACTGAGGACGAAAAAGTAATTGACGATGCCTTTGCTTCAAACCCACAATTTGAAGATATGTGCTATTTAGCTGTAATTATTGAAGTTAACGGAAATAGTACACAAACTATTGATATTGGCTTCAAAGCAGAGGGTACACCTGTAAAGGTAGTGGACAGACCGTACAAAGATAGTACAGGTGCTGAAAAACCGGGCAAAGCGTATGAAGTTGCTACAGTTGCTGAATTAAAGGCTTATGAAAAAGCTAATTTGCAACCTGCATCTTAACACCTTAAATGTTAGTTAGAGTAGTACTCGCAAGGGTATTACTCTTTTTTTATTATCTCATTTCATAGCCATTATGCATTTATATAGCCATTATTTCATAGTCACCACTTAAATCAATCATATGAATAAGACACAATTAGCTAAAATTTCAGAAATACAATCTCAAGGATATGTATATAATGAAAATAGAAGTATATCTTCTGCTGCTGTTATATTTGAGAAAGGCAACGATTTCTATTTCTTTGGGTTTGATGGAAGTATAGAACATAATCCTGCTCCATTCTTATCTCTTTCAGTTAAATAACTTAACAAATGGTCACTGTAGCTCAGTTTGGTTAGAGCATCAGATTGTGGTTCTGAAGGTTATGGGTTCAAGTCCCATTAGTCACCCAAATAGTAACTAAATCCTAATCATATGCTGAGGGATTATGCGAAAGCATTGAAATAAAGCCTCATAAATACTATTAATCAACTTATTTTTTAATCACCTAAATTGTAACCATTATGCCAGTAGAACAAGACCCTAATTTCTCATCTATTACATTAGAAATAGATGGAAAAGCAACAAAACTTGAAATTATCTTATCATTAAATAATGGTAGATTTCTATTACATTCTACATCTCCCTTTAAATTAGTAGTAGGAGAGCCAATAGATTCAACTTATTGGAAATTAAGCCAAGTTTTAGTAGCTCATGATATTACAGAACATAAAGTTTTATAACCATTAAATTGTAACCATTATGAAACGAATCATCTTAATCACATTAAATGATTTAGAAATCACAGCTTACATTGACTCTGATGCTATCTCTGATGATAAGAAAACCTTAGTATATGCTCAGAATAGAGTATGTTTAGCTGTAAAAACAGATATTGAATCAGGCTATCCTGTTTATAAGCAGGTATCACCAACTAATGATTTATTAACCATCTTCAATTAATTGTAGGGTTTCGCATGACCTTATATTAGTAAAGCCTCTGTTTATCAGGGGTTTTATTTTACACCTTTTAATTTAACCATTTAAATAATACATTATGCACGACCAAAATTATCGCAAGTTATTAGAGTTATTACCTGATATGAGAGGAATAACTATTAAATCATTTAAAATCAACTCTAATGCACCTCCAATATACTACTTAGCTGTAGATTTTGAGGTGAGACAGAGCTGGTTTACTGATAGTGAAATAAGGTTTTTTATAATCAATGGCTTCATATCCAGTATTGGTGATGCTATGATTAATGATAAAACCAACTTCAATTCTGCATGTGCTGGTATGAATGATATACTTCAGAATACATCTGATTATGAACATTGGAGATATTATTTACATATTTGGGCAGGCAGTAGAAGTAGAAATAAAACAGAAGTAATTGGTTCACAAAGATAGTTAAATCTGGTTGGTTACAGTTAACAGAGAGCCCTTGCAGCAATGCAGGGGTTTATTTTGTACCAAACTTAAACTATATGCCATTTTATATAGCAATACTATTAATAGTTGCTATTACTCTGTTTATAACAACTATAGTATCTATAATATATGATAATACTGATAATGAAGGTGATGATTTAATTGTATCTATGAGAACAAAGATATTAATGATAATTTCATTTATTGTTGCCTTTACAGTTTCTATCCTAAGTTATATACTTCATCATTAAAACTCCATACAGGGGTTTTATTTTAGCCCTGTAAGAATATTCCATGAGCGAATGGTAGGTCTTACACTGGCATTATATTCCATATTTTCTTATTGATTTTTAGAATAAGGCTTCTATAACAGGGGCCTTATTTTGTGTGTGTATATTATAATAAGATTCTTGTATAATGCAGGGGTCTTATTTTCGCCGGTTTTTACTCATATAGATAGTGGAATAGTGTAGCAATATGCTATTCCATTTTTAAATTTTGTCACCAATAAAAGCTTTTATGATAGTAGTAACATTTGTATTTGTATTAGGAGTAGGTCTTACATTGTTCGGCTTACTTATGCAACATTAAGATTAACTAACAGTATTGTAAGTGAACAATTCTTAACAGAGTATTGCTGCAATAAGCTCTGGGCCAGGGATCTATTAGCCCAATACTGTTAGACTTTTTAAACTAATTAAATCATTATATATGAACAAATCTGAAGAGGATGTACTATTAGATGCATGTAAAATAGCATCATCTAAAGCTATTAGAAGCTCTAAAGCACTAGGATTAACTATTAAAGTTATACGTAATAGTAATATTATTTCAATTAGTCCAGATAATACTGAAGAAATAATAGGAACAATACCTAAAACAGATATAGATATATCCAGCTTAAAGAAGGGAATGATCTTAGAAAGAAATAAAATATAATAATTTGATATCATCTATGCTGGGAAGGTTAACAACTAAAACAGCGAACTTGATGCTATATTAGTTATTTATTTTAGTGAAGTTGACACCTGTAACATTGGTGCTTCGCAAAGCCCAAGTTAGGGTAAGAAACTAGTCAGTCATTCTTATATTGACAGGTTACTTACAACCATTAATGTATTTTAGTCAATGAACTATAGGATGCACAGCTTAGGCTGTTTAAATAATTGTTATTATGCTCAGAATAGCTTATTACAACTTACGATGTAATGGACATAAACTCCTAACAGTGACTCAACCTTGTTAAAAGGATGATAGTTAGGTGTTTTGCTTTTAAGATATATGGCCTGCTAAGCCAATGTTCTGTTCTAACAGGATAAAAACAACTATTGAACGAGGAGTAGACTTTATACCAAGCGGAGGTATAGTTGAAGCCAGAACAGTGTGTGGAGAAGATTGCAGACGTTTTCGTCGGAAGATTCAATGAAGCACCAAATCCTGAGCCTAAAATAGTTGTTTTTTAAGATATTTGATTAATTAGGAGTAATAATTAGCATATAATATTAGCCCATTCGGTTGGCTTTTGAGTGCAAATTAATCAGATTTACAAGTGATAAACACTTACTACTAATAAGTGTAAACACAAATAAGATTTTAGTAGAGTCTTATGGGATAGTATAACCTCTGAAAGAATAACGTGGATACCACGTAGGTCTATATTCCCGATGTAGAAATGGTAACTAATTAGTGCCAAAATATTACATTGAAATTATTAATTATTTATAGGAACTACGCTGCGTAACGGGTAATACCGATGCAGCGAGTTCTTTTTTCTTATCTAAACTATTATTCACCTAAAATAAACTTATGCAAGCAAGAATTAAAAAAATCAGCTTTGAATCAGATTACAAAGGAGAAATTGGTAATGTATACACTATTAAGAGTGAAACAGATGCATCATATTTCTTAGAAGTAACAGCTACAAAAGTAATAATTGTTCCTAAAGATGATTGCGAGGTTATAAAAGAAATAACACTCACACCTGTAAAAGAAATAAAACCTACTGCTTCTCCTCAAGATCTTAATAGAATACCCTTTGATCTTGAGTTTTAGGTTTTAATACTCCCCTCAAAGGGAGGAATTGTTTGAAAATAAAGTGCAAAGATATAGCTATTATGGTCAGTTTGGTATTAAAATTATAAACAATGGAACTAACAATTAAATTTAAACTGCCAGAGCCATTATTAAGCTTTGCAGAAGTTACTTACAATTCAGAAGCAATTGCTAATCTTGGAGAAACTATTGAAACTAACACAACAGTAAAATTAGCTATTCATGAAAGTGAATTGCTTGTAGGAGAAATAATAAGATCTACTTTTGAAGATATGATTACTACTATATCTAATGCTATGATGTGTAAGGATTCTTTTGCAGTTATTGAAGCTGAAGAAATTATTGAGCCTACATTTACTAAAGCAGTGAGTATGGAAGATTTAAGAGCTTTGCATGATTTTGTGCATACTTATGTTATTTAAAGAGTTGATCCTCCTCATCAACCGCAACAGTAAGTGCTATTGTTGTGAATAAGGAACTGGTTTAGCCCAAGTAATTGCCCTATTCCAGTTCTTGCCAAAATTAATCACTACCTATATAACCTATTTCATAATGATTGGTCGTCGTTATGTTTTTAAAGGGTGAAAGAAGAGCCTCAGGAGAAATCCTGGGGTTTTATTTTATGTGTGTTTCTATTTTATTATCTAACTAAAGAGCCTCGGTGAGACTGGGGCTTTATTTTACACCAAAAACTTAAAATTAAAATATATGAAAAAAATCATTGACTTTTTAGAAAACTTTAGAAGAATTACTGCATTTGTAATACATGAGCTTAGTCATATTATAGTGATAATAGCTACATATCCTATTGCATTTTTATTAGGAATGAAGTATACTGTAACTGAAGCTTCATATACTAAAGCTACAGAAACAAGTAGTTTTAGAGTTAGTCTCGCTATTAATATTAATCATAATAATAATGATATCCCTAGCTTATTAATAGTAATACTTATAACAACAGCTCCAACCCTTTTCGTACTAATAGCCTATATTATTTTTGCATTTTTTATACCTTCTTATTTTGGATTTGTAGTATTAGAATACATACTTCTTGATTTCTTTACAACACAAACTTTACTTATGTCTAAAGTAGATGTAATTTCCTTTCTTTCATGCTTTCATACAATTAAATCAAAATTATGATACTATTATTTCAAATCTTATTTGGTATAAACTATGTTGTAACTGCATTTTTCATTATGGTATGGTTTGCAGATCTTGGAGAATTAGAACTTCTAAATGATAAGTTAAGAGAATTAAAAGCATCAAGAAGTGTATATCCTACAGATTATATACAATCAAGAGTAGAACAAACAGAACATAAGATATATTTAGTAAAATTATATAGAAAGATATTAATTGCTTCTATAATAACACTAATAGTTCTAGCTAATCTAAGCTTTTTATAATGCTTCCAAGCACGAGTTGGATTGATAAGGTCTCTCTTAGCAGGGGCCTTATTTTACATTTATTTTCTCACCTAAACAAAATTATATGACAACATTTTCAATCATAATTTCAATAGTTATGGGAGTATTTATCTTTTTACTTATTGCAGTATTACAAGGTGCAGTTCTAAGATTAGATTTTAAGGATTTAATTAAGATAAAGTATTTAATAGCTCCTACAATTGGAACACTTTTAATTATTAATCTAATAGGAAATTGCGGATGCTAATGATATTACTTATAGCTTCGTTAGTGCTATCTGCATTTAACTTAGCAAGGCTATTACACCTCAATGTAAATACTCCTAGTTCAGATATGATAGATCATTATAAAAATAAATCAGAAATAGCTGCTGATGAAATAATTAAAGTAAGAGCTTATAAAGATGGAAGACAAAAAGAACTTGAAGAGTTATTAGAAAAGCAGAGATTACATCTTCTTGGAGTTAAAGAAGTACCTGATGGGTATATGTTAGATTATGATATTAGTAGTATTAGACGTCGCATTGAATATCAGAATGATATTATAAAAAGTTATTTAGACGATATGTACAGGTATACTATAGAATTAGCAGATCGTAGACAACATGCAATAAATCTTTCTAAAACTAAAATAAAGGTTATTGTATATCTTATAGCTACAATTATATTAATTAATCTAAACTTTTTATCATGACTTACAGTTCTATAATTTGTGGACTTGCTCTTATACTTACTTCTATTATGTTTGTAACTGTAATGGATGAAAGCATAGGTATGATTAAAGAATTATACACTACAAAAAGAGGTATTATATTCCTTATAATTACAGTTCTTATAGATGCATTAGCTATTAACTCTTTAATAACTTAAATATGACGGGAGTATTTTTACTTTTATCTATGTGGATTACAGGAGCTATACTTTTTTATAATAGCCTGTTCTATTTACATGGAAGAATTCCTATACAAGGAAACAAAACAGACTCAGCATTTCTAATGCTATTCTTATTAATTATTTTCTTAATCTTATTAAACTTAGTAATAAATTACGATGGAACAACAAAATAAACCAACATTCAAACCTTCTAAAGGAGGTAAAGGTAAGCTTTCTAGAAATAAAAGAAAACTTGCAGGCAAAGCAACACCTCTTTCACTGTTTATAAGAGGTAAAATAAGTGGGGAAACTTACTTTAATCAAACAAAACAAACAATTAAAAATGGTAAACCTAAATAACTATGGACTCTTACAAAATTATGATCATAATGGTTATACTTACAGTATTAATTGGTGTAATAGCTGTTAATGATGCATTTACCAATAATGATCCGCCTAAAAAAGAATCTAAGACTGAAGTTACAGTTAAAGAATCTAAACCTGCTAAAAATAAAAAGCATGAGTTTAATATGATATCTTATACTCTTGAATTAACATATTGGAATGGTGTTATAGATACTATACACTATAAATATATTAGAGATATCTATAAACTAACTATAAAAGATGGATGCTTACGTTCAGAACATGTTGAAAATAATGATGTAAATGATGATGGTTATGTTGATTCTAGTGATAATAATATAAGAGTTATTCAATATGGCACAGGCGTAGTATCAGTTAGAGTTTTAGCAGCAGATAGGAAGATAACAAATGATATATAATATATGAATTTAAAAAAAAGCTTACTTAAACTAGTTTATGGCATAGACCTAGAAAAAGGTATTGAAGCAAATTACCCTGAAAAAATATGCCAACATGACCCTCTGCATTTTAGAGGCCATGCAAAGAAAAAGAAACCAAAAAATCAATTATATGGCTCTAACTTTGCAAATGCTACCACTCCAAACAAGCTTAAAAGCTACAATTCTCACAAAAGGGAATTACACAGTTAAATTAAGAATTGAGCAAACGCTTGAAATCTTATATTTACCTAAAGGCTTATTTGAATTTAACTTTAAGAGACTAGACGACGTGATCATTGAAACAAATAATTTAAGTGACGTTAAAGTTATATTTTAGGGGTGGTCAAAGAGGTCTCTGTATTAAACTACAGGGGCCTTATTTTACAAATTAGATAAAATATGAAAAAACTACTCTTAATCTTATTATTAACCACATCTGTGACCTTTGGACAAAACTTCTTAGGGGAGGATAAAACAACCATTACTCAAGCTTTTGAAAATGACACTTTAACTACTTCTAATGATGTTATTATTGTAAGTCATTATGATGAAGTTAGATATTATTACTTTAACAATGATACATGTTATAAGTATGTGTATGTAAACTATACATCATCAACTGAAGACATAGTAAACTTTCTTAATACTTATTATGAGTTCTATCCAACTGAAGGTTATTGGGTGGGTGAGACTTATAGAAGAGAAGAATTCTATGTTAAAGTAGATAAATTTGAAAAAGAACAAAATTTTGCAGTCATTTTTAATTTATTTTAACTTATGGAAGTATCAGCAAGAACTTCACAAGATTTATTCAATTCTATAGGAGTTGAAGAATCAAGAATTAACCACTTAAAAAACCTTAGTATAAAAAAGATTGAATATGATATCCATCATAAGCAGTTAAATAGTATTCTGGTTAATAATGTGTTTTTTAACTTCATTACCTCAGCTTCTAGTGAACAAGAAGTAATACCTATGTCATTTGAAGCAGTTAAATTCATTAGTTCAACAGTTATGAATAGAATGGCTAATTTAATATTCTATCATGATGCACTCAATAAAGAACCAAAGTTAGTTATTGAGGAAAATGCTAGTGAGTTGTATCTAAAAGTAAATCCATTTGCTTTAGATAAAAGCTTAGAAGAGTTCTTAAACTTAAAAACCTTAGAAGTACTAGCAATAGACATCAAATATAATAAACTAATTGATGAAATTGTTTTTACTAAATTAAAAGGTGATTTAGAGAATAGAGTGTCTCCTAAGGACATATTTGATTCATTTTTTAGCTCATTAGAATATAAAAACTTGCAAGAACTAAGCTTAATAAGCTTTAGATTTGCTAAGTTTTATATGGCATTAATATCATAATAAAATCAATAGAACAAATGAAATCATTAACATCAGAAGAAAAAGCAAAGTTAAATAACTTTATAGGCTCTGCAGTCTATAATAACATTGCTTTCCCACCTATGGCTATGGGTGGTGCTAATATCACTGTTCAGGATATATTCCATAACAGAACGATTCAGTCATTAGAAAGATATGCAGACTTTCTCGAAAAAGCAGATAGTTCTTTGAGTAGAACTGAAAAAAGAAACAATCTCACAAGTAGAACTATTACAGCTTCAACTGGAGTTACTGTAAGTTATAAAGAAATCATTGATTTCATAGACTTAGTAATTAAAGATAAGCTGTATAATGCTTATGTTACCCAAAGAGATGAAAGAATTAAAGCTCTTGAAACTAAGCTGAAAGGTACTCTTAGTAAGAAAGAAGTTAAAGCCCAACTTGAAGCTGAGCTTTTAGAGCTTAAGAAAGAAGTTAGCTCCACTTAATACTGTCAAATAATAATAATAATCAAACATGGTGATAGCTTTGCTGAATAGTAAAGTTTGACTACAGGTGCAAACCCTGTTACAGTGGAGCTATTTAATTCATTACAATCACAATAAAAACAAATTCTTATGAATTTAAAAACAGAGCTGGATAAAAAACAGCAAAAGAAAGAAAAAGACACAGATATAATATTATCTGATGTTAAATTGCTTCTTGAAGGCAATCAGGCTAAGGAAAAAGACATCCTAAGAAATGTAGGCTTAGACTTACATATTGGCCTAGGAGAGCAGGTAATGGAAAAGAAATTAAATATAGATAAGCTTACTAATGAGTATAAAGAATTCCCTGTATATAGCAGAGAAAATATTGATGCTTTATGTGAGGATTACCGTCTGTATTTAAGACCTGCAAAGGAATTTATAGGTAAAATACCTGCAGATATTGGACCGATTTTATTACGCATGTCTGAAGAGCACAATTTAAATTTAGATGCAAGATCAGAAATGCAAAAGAATCGTTTCTTTGTAATGGCACCTCCTAAATTATTCAATGACTATAAAACCATTGGTGATAAAGTTGTTGAAATGAATGGTGTAGGTAAAAAAGCTGTTAAAAGAAAAGCAGAAGATATGCTTACAGAGTTAAATAACCTTGTAGCACCTGACCCTGCATTATTCTATTCACCTGTAAATGATCCTGATAACATGATCATGGTGAAAGCATGGGGTAATGATTTCAATATCTTCCGTAGAATTTGGGGCTCATTAACTAAGACTAATATGTTAGCTATCATAGCTACTATGTTCTTAACTTTAGCATCAATTCTTGTGCCTGTGGCTATGGTATTGTTCTTAAACAGTTCTAACTTGCTATATCCTGATGGATTAGCTGTATGGTCTACACCTGCAGAAGGAGTAGAAGGCTTAAGCTTTGTAACTAAAACTTTAGCTATTATTGGCCAAGGTATATTTGTAATACTGCTAATTAGAAATGCATTATTTGCAGGTGCCGTATGGTTCAGTAAAGAAGGTAAAGAAAGCTTTGCTAACCCTTTCAGATTTGCAACAACTCATAACAAATTTAAAGCAAAACCTAATAAGCAAGACTGATGTTTTTATTATATCTTATTGCAATCATATTATTAATCTACGGAATAATTAATGTGGTGCGCAAATTTGCATTAGAAGATGAATACAAAAGAGAGTATCCTAGAGATTATCGTACAGAGCATCCTTTTGTATATCAAGCTTTACCATTTGCTAGCAAAGCCTTAGTTATAGGTATTTTTATATTTATAGGTACTATTGTATTGGACTTATTCTTAATAAAAGTACCAGGTCAGCAAATAGCTATTAAAGAAACTCCTAAAGGTGTATCTGAGAAAGAGATGAATCCAGGCTGGTATATATCAGGCCCTTGGAATACTTTTCATTACTTAGATAATACTATATGGGTTTGGAGCACTAATTTAAAGGGCTCTGAAGAAGCTGATGCTATGACTATATGGTCACCTACTAAAGGTGATAGTATTAATACCATAGGCTCAAAAATAGGCTTTGACTTCTCTTTAAACTGGAAGATAGATCCTGCTTATGGCTCATGGATATATCAAAACTTAGGAATACAAGATGAAGATGGTAGCTATTCTTGGATAGAACAGAATATAGTATCAAAGGCTGCAAGTTCTGCTATAATTGATGCTACAAAGGACTATACCATATTTGAAGCTAATAATAATAGAAATGAGATACAAGCTAAGGCACTTACTCAACTGAGAAAGGAACTTGCTTTAAACCATTTAATACTATTAGAAGCTCAAATTAGAGGTGTACATTTTGACCCTGATCTTGAAAGAAAGATTCAGCTTACTCAAGTAAATAAGCAGGAAGCTCAGAATCAAAAAGAAGTTACTAAGCAAATAGCAGAGTTAGAAATACAAGCTGTTAAGCATAAGAACATAGCTGTAACTGAAGCTCAAGGTAAAGCTGAAGCTATCAGATTAAGTGCTACAGCATTAGAAAACTCTCCTAAATTAGTAGAATATGAGTATGTGAAAGCATTACAAATATCTGCTGGACAAGGGGTAAAGATAGTACCTGATATGATATTGGGTAGTAGCTCTAACATGCTGTATCAATTACCTGGAGTAAAGAATAAATAATGAAAAAGTCAGAACTACTTTTAATAATTGTGGGAGTAATAGTTCTATTAGCTGTTATGCTAACAAAGAGCTCATTCCCACTTTTAGCCTTCGCTGTTATGCTAACAATTTGTACTCTTAATTCTTATTAATATTCCAAGTATTATTAAGGAAATTAAAGAGTTAGCAAAAAAGAAAGAAGAGTAATTAAGTAACACTTCATCGTGTGGTTAATTCAATAGAGTCCCTGTTATGCAGGGGCTTTATTTTCAGTGCTATTCGCTACAGTAGCTTACTAAAGCTGCAAAACTATAAGGCTCTTGAGTGATCAGGGGTCTTATTTTACTTGATTTTTTTGTAATTGATTAATCAGGTATACCAATAGGATCCCATGCACAGGGGTTCTATTTTATGGAGATACCTTTCTTAATCAAGGTTTTTTGTATCATAGCTATGATATATGACCTACTAAAATTAATATTTTATAAACTTAGTTACGAATTGCTTTATCATACAGAAGCAAAGAAAGAAATAGTAACAGAAGCTTTAAGTAATTATCAAATAATTATGAAGTTATGTGAATTTTGCTATCTTATCTTTCTTGTATATATAATAATATGGGCAAGCTCATATGCAGCAGCATTAGGAGTAATGATCATAGGCTTAAGCTTTATTGGAGCTTTAGCATCACTTAGATTCTATAAGCATAGAAACTTTATGATAGCCTGGGACATTACTGATAGTATTTTAAGTTTATTTATATTAATGTTAATCGCAATAAATATTTTTTAATCACAACTAATTTAAACAAAATGGCAGAAATTAAAGGCCCTGTAGAGCAGGGTAATGATGAAACTACAATAAACTCAGCAGATGCTGGCGGTGGTTTATTAAAACAAACCTTATACAGAGCTAATAAACAAATCAAGCGTGACAGAGCTGATGCTATAGAAGATGATCTTGAAATCACCTATAGAAGGTTAATAGAAGATAAAAAGAACGAGCTTAGAAGACTTATAAGACAGCAACAAAATATGCTGGATTTAAGCCCTGATAATACTCAGACTTTATTATTAGCTAAAGATCTTGATGCACCTTTATTTGTAAAAACAGATCTTGATTTAGGCATTAAAATGCGTCAGTTAGAAATTGAAATAGATATTTCAACAAAACGTTACACTATTTTATTTAACAAATCAATTTAATTATTATGGGAGGAGGTTTTTATAATATGTCTGCCCGTATGGACAGATCAACAAAAAAAGGTTACGAAACCAAGAGTAGAGAAGAAATCTTTACTCAAACACAAGTTAGTGATTACATGAATCCTAAATTCATTGATTTCAGAGAATGTAGAAACTCTGAAGAACACCCTAATGTAACTCCAATAATAATTGGATTAGATGTTACAGGTAGTATGGGTAATATTCCTCATCACTTAATCAAAACAGGCTTACCTACATTAGTAAGTAGTCTTATTGAAAAGAATGAAATAGATCCTGCTTTATGCTTTATTGCAGTAGGAGATCATTTAAGTGATAGAGGACCCTTACAAGTAGGGCAATTTGAAGCTTCTGATGAAAAATTAGATCATTGGCTTACTTCTACTTGGTTAGAAGGTAATGGTGGAGGAAATGGTGGTGAATCTTATGCATTAGCATGGAAATTTGCTGCTGAATATGTTAAAATGGATGCTTCTAAAGGCATTCTTATAACTATTGGTGATGAACCTATTCATGACTTCTATCAAAGACATGATATGAATGGTATATTTAAGCATTCTTCTTCTGAAGATACTTCTAGTGAAGCTTTATTAAAAAATGCTCAAAAGAATTTCTATGTACATCACATTCATTGTCAGTTCAGTAGACGTGACTCTGGTAAATTTAAAGATTTATTAGGAGAGAACTTACACATAGCTAATTCAGAAGAAGAAGTTATTGATATCATTGTCAATATCACTAAGAGTACTGCTATCCCTGCAGGTGCAAATGCAAATACTAGCACATCAACAGATTCCTCACCTGAAATTATGTTATAATGAGTATTAGACATATTGTATTAGGTTTAGGTTATGGTGATGAAGGTAAGGGCATCATAACAACTAGAAATATAGTCAATTACATAGGTATGTCACCTATGGTAATTAGATTTAGCTCTGGACATCAAGTAGGGCATACAGTTCATTTTAAGGGTGAGCCTCATACCTATAGTAACTTTCCAAGTGGATATGGATTACCTTTCAGCTCAAATGCTTCTTTCTATTGGAGTAAAAACTGTACAATATGTCCTTCTACTCTATATAAAGAGTTCGTTAAGCTTAGAGGGCTAGTTAATTATAAGTCAAATACTGTCTATTTTGATATGTATTGTCCTATTACTACACCTTATGATATACTTGCAAATCAGAAGAATTCAGCATCTAATCCTGACATAAGTACTATTGGAGTTGGCTTTGGTACAACTATTAAAAGACATACTGAAAGTCCTTATAAGCTTTATCTTACTGATATACTAGCTCCTAACTTTAAAGAAAAACTTGATAGTTTAAAGGAGTACTATGTATACTTAGAGGATGATTTTATACACTTAGAAGGAGTTTTTGAAGATTTCTTTAAAGGTATTGAGTTAATACGAAATCATCATAATTTTGACATTGCTTCTAATGTTAATGTTAAGGAACAGGAATGTATTATATTTGAAGGTAACCAAGGTTTTATGTTAGATCAAGAAAGAGGTGTATTCCCTCATGTTACTAGAGCTTATACTACTGGTAAACAAGCTTATGAAATGCTCGATAAAGGAACTAAAGTCATATTAGACTTAGTTACTAGAGCATATTCAACAAGGCATAGTAGAGGTGAGTATAGAAATGAAGAAGGTTCTATGAAAGTTTATAACTTAATTGGTAATCCCAAAGAAGAGATAAATGTTCCTAATTCATTTCAAGGTGATTTCAGGCTTGGTACTCTTTACTCAGATGAGTTAAAGTATGCTATAGGCTTCTTAAATCTTGAAGCTCAAAGTCATGATATGATAGTTGAAAGAATAAACTTGCACATAACATGCTTAGATCAGACTAAAGATCAAGTAGTATTAGATAATCAAGTTATTTCTCTTGAGGAATTTAATATTAAACTAATTAGTTATTACTCTCGTATAAACATAATAACTCACAGAAGTCCTTCTATATGATTACAAAATTAAATATTCAAAAGTTTTTGAATCTGGATTCTAAAGCTAATTTGCATGCTATACTTGTTAAAATTGAATTAAACAAGGCAGGCTATTTCGAGTACAGTAATGTAATAATTACTGATGGAACGCATAAAGTAGCTATACCTATTGATTTAGATAATAATGAAGGGTTTGAGAATACAGTTCATTCTTTGGATACTTTAATAGGTACTTTACAAGAAGTCAGAGCAAAAATAGCTCCTTTAATGGTAGAAAAGAATATCATACTGGAGAAAAAGAAATAAAAGTAATACACTTATAATAACTTTATATCCATCAGAGGGTCGTGGGTTCGAGTCCTACCAGTCATGCAAATGAATGTAGCTCAGTTGGTTAGAGCATCCGACATAAAAAATTAGTGTATTTTTTAAACTTTTAAACTATAAAAAGAGCGGGGGAAGAAAGTACTATGATAGTATTTATTACTATACTCTTATGTACTTCCCCGCCTTTTTTATCTAACAATACTTAGCACACTTATAATAACATTAAGCTGGTCTAACCAGCATTCTACTTGTAATGGAAAGCATAGTGTGCTTTTCAACTTTTTTAACATACTTATAATACCTTAACGCAGGTTACTGCATCAAAATTAGGATTTGACAAACTAGTATGTTTCTTTTTATTTTATCACTATTAAAATCACTACTATGTGTATTGAATTAGATACAAGGTACAACAAAAAATCTTTAAAAACTTTCGATGAGTATATAGAAGTTGCAGTAAAAGGGTATAAAAACCAAGACAAATTTAAGACTCTTAATGAGTACATATTTGATCAGGCAGAGATTACTCCTATGACTGACTCTAAGTTTGCATTAACTTTTGGCTTCATCCCTGATGATGTATTCGCAAGAGAATTAGATTTTGGCCCAATTATGAAGGAATTTGATTTAAACCCTTCAAATCATGAATTTTTATTAAATCATTGGAATGTTAGTGCATCTACTATAAATTACAAATTAGGTACTTTTGGTTTCTTTCAATCTTATAGAGGTAAAACTTCTTATAAGTTAGTTAACCATAATAAAGTGCTTGAATCTGTAGTAGCTGTAAGACTATTACAAATTGAGAAAGCTGTACTTCCTTCTGCAGTATTATTATATAATAATGCTCGTTTAACAAAAGAAGGAAAATTTTTCAGAATTGAAAGCATTCAATAAACACTACAAGACACTTATAATAAATTATACAATTAAAAATGTGAAATTTTAAATATCTAGTGTCTTTGCTTTTACTTTTTAATCAACTAAATACTTTTACTTCGTTATGAACAACTACAAACAAAAGGTAGCAGAACTCTCTGCTCAGAATCCTTTCTACGGAAAGAAGGAGTTATTAGTTTTATCACAGAGTTTATCTAAGGGCCCTTTAACCCCTAGTGTAATCTTTAATTTATTGACTACAGCATGGAACGAATCTAAAAAGGATAAGACTCTTAAAGAGATGTTCTTTACTATTATCTTTGCTTGTGGTGACGTTAGTAATAGGGAGCATAATATCTTCAAAAAGATAGGTATTAAGAATCCTGATAAAGGAGGTGCTGCATCTAGAAAGAATTTTATATATTGCCTTCAATGGCTCTATAAGAATCTTCCTGATCAGTACTTTAAGTTCTTAAGCATTATTCCTGAGTACACAAACTATGAGAACATACTTTACTATCAATTAAGAACTGATAGAATGAAAGGTAAAGTTACAGAGAATGTATCTATAGGAACTGATGCTAAATTTATTGATGAGGTTACCACTTACTTAGCCTCTAGAATATCTTCTGCAAGTACTAATGCTATGGAGCAACAGTTAATTGCAAAGTTCCTTAAAAAGCCTAAATTCTCAACAAGAAAGAAGGTAAATAAAAAGGGAGAGGTAGTAGGTAGAAGAAAATTAAAAGCTGAAACCATTGCAAAAGAACTCTTTGAGTTTAAGATAGCTGAAGCCTTATCTAAGAAATTAGGTTGGGAAGTAAAGACTTTTGAAGCTAATACAAGATTTGTAGGGCTTGAAAAGTATAAAGCTGCACATAACCGCACTTCTGAAGCATATCTCTTCAGTAGTAAGCAGATATTAAACTATGATGAACCTATGTTTCATGAATGGCTTAATACATTACCAAGTGGTGCACGTTATAATGTTCAAAGAAGGCTTTTAGATGGTAAAGGCAACAGTAAGAAAAAATGGATTGGTAAGTATGGAGACTTAGCTACTTTCTATGACAACTGGGTACTAGCTAAAGAAATGGCTTCCAGCAAGGTCAGAGAACTAGAAAAGAAAGCAAGTGTTCAGGAGAATTTGAGTGATGAGGAAAGGCTTGAATTAGCTAAAGCTAAGAAAGATGCTAAAGTTAACACAGGAGCAACTACTGTAACTGATATGGTAGTAGAAGCTATGCAAAATCGTGGTAAAGCCAAGGAATTAGATGTAATTATGGATAATTTACTACGCAAGGTAAGCATCAATGTACCTGTATTAACTATTGTAGACGTGTCAGGATCTATGAGTAACAGATATGCTAACATTAAAGGCCATAGAATAACAGCAAAAGCGATGGCAGAACTTGCTGCTACAATTATGCTGTTAAAAAATCCTGATCCTGAATTAAGTAATATATTAGTTAAATTTGACAGTGTATGTGAAATTATGGTAGAAGGAGAAGAAATCCCAGCTACTACAAGAAGAAATAGATTTACTTCATCTGCAACAAAGATAGTAAATCAACTTGTAGACAAAGCTAAGCCATTCTCAGAAAATTTAGCTAATGTGGCAAGCTTACTTAATGGAGGAGGTTCAACAGACTTATCCACACTTACCAGAAGGCTTAAACATTGGGCTGAGGCAGACCCTACTCAAACCACGCAGAGAAAAGAGATGATCTTACAGTATCCAGTATTTTTAGTTATCAGTGATGGTGACTTAAATAGTTATGGAGGAGCTGAAGAATCATTAAAGAAAGTACAAATGGAGATGCGTCAATGGTTTGGTTGGGAAGGGGTTATAGTAGTATGGGACGTAAAAGAAACAGAAACTACAGCTAAATTTGATAACATGGAGAATATAATCTATTATCCATTTACCAATCCTCAGGTAATTGAACAAATATTCAGCAAGATTGATGATATTGATGTAATTGATATATATACCTCACTTAAGGGTTTATATCAAAGCAACAGATATCAACCAGTTCAAAGCCTTACAATCTAAGTATAAACATGTTAAATTGTTTTTTTCATAGAAGCCTCTGCAAGTGAAATTGCAGGGGTTTTTTATTTACCAAAAAGTAATATTATGAATATAAACAGTACAGTATTTGCAATAAAAGATATAGACAATGCAAGTAAAACCATCCTCGCCTACGGTGAAGGAAATTATTTAGGAGACTATCCATTAATTAATTCAGCCAAAGAAGTAACAAAGGGTAAAAGATTTCCTGTAGTACAACTAAAAATTTCAGGATTTTATGTATTTGCAGGCTTTAACTGTAAGCTATTTGGAACAAAAGAAGAAATTTTAGCTCCTTATGAAGGATTAGGGTATACAATTATGTTAGTTCCTGTTGAAGAACATACTGTAATTCCTTATTTTGAAGCTGCAATTCCTACTGAAGTAGTACCAACAAAAATGACAATTGTAAAAGGTAAAGAAATGAAAAAAGAAGACAATCCAAAATTCCTTTATGTAAGGAGTAAAAATGGCAGAGTAACAGTAGCAGGTATAATTGAAGAAACTGATACTACTGGCCAATTTAGAGTAAGATTAGGCTTATCTAAAAGAGCCAAAAATGATGTACTCCTTACAAAAAGAGGTAAAGTAATTGCTCGAAGTAGAGCAATGAAAAGAAATGTAATTGCTACAGTAACAATGACTCCTATTCGTCAGAGATTTCAACCTAAGGATAATGGTCCTGCAAGATTAGAAACTCATTTAGTGGCATTGCATAGGGAATTTCAAGCAAAATTTCAAGCTTTTGCTGAAGAGTGTGCTGTGAAGAACATTGGTAAAATTGAAAAATTTGAAAGTACTGATGTTGTATCACCAAAAACCATTAGAAAAGTTTACGAATGGAAAAGTTAAGAAAATTATTATTAGAGGACAGCTCTTATAGCGGTTCTGATTTTAATTTGACTGAAGATGAGGCTAACCAAGTGTTAGCTTTATCTCTTCAGTTAATACCTGAATACTTAGTGTATAAGGGTTTATCAAAGCTTAATAAGGATGCTAAACTTCCCTTATTAAAGAGTTACATTGCTAGAACTCCAAGCTTAACATTAGAAATGGAGATGTATTTAATTCTGATCATGAATGAAGTATTTACTAAGATAGAAGATAATGATTTCTTTGCTTTAATTGCTTTACAGGAAAGTTATAATGTTATAAAAATTAAACCAAAAGAAGACATTCTTAAGGAGTTTGAATATATTAAAAACTTACCAAGGTTAGATACAAATGTTCTATTTAATAATAGCTCTCCAAAAATTAAAGAACTTCAAGGTATATTAAAAGATTTTGGCATTTCAGATGCTAGTAAAGAGAATATACCTAAAATTATCAGAGTTGTAAAAAGCTTAATAAAGCCAGAAGATACTTTTGATGATAAGATTTTAATTGTACAGTTCCTAGATTTTACAGTTAATATGTATAAAAAAACTGAAGAATTGAATAAAGTCAAAGAAAGATTAGAGAACTTACCTGAAGGTGGTAAAATAGGTATAAGTGGTTTAGCTGATATTATTGACTTAATAGCAAATTCAGATGCTAATATCTCATTAAAAGGGTTAGAAGATCCTAACCTTGAACAAGAAGATGAAGAGGATGAAGACGATTAAAACAAAATTTGGAACTGAGATTAAGATAGACCATGATAATGAAGATGCAAGATTTATGTTTCCTTCAGAACACCATGATTTATTACTTAAGAAGGGGCTACATGAAGTATATAAGTTTATAGCTCATAATGTGTTTGTAAAGAAAGGAAGTACTGTAGGCTGTCCTTTAGGAAGGTTTCTTACTCATTTCTGTAGTCACTCTACTAGCATTGAAGATGCTTTAACGTGTCTAATTAACAGTCATAGTCTATTCGAAGCTTTAGATCCTTCTAAAAGTATTATAACCCCTGTAGAGGTGGAGGGTTTAATTGCAGAAGTAGATTTAGGTATGATAGAAGTAGAAGACTTAATACCTCTAACTTCTGAAGAATTCTTAGCTATAGATGAAACTGCTGCTGAAATTAGTAATATCTTTAAGATAGACAGAGCAGAGTTAAAAAAGATAACTAATAAATTTTCAGATGTTACTACTAATGCAATAATGGAAGATGGCATTGACTCACATAGTCAACTTATGGAAAGTCTTTTATTAAGCTGCGATAACTTAAAAGAAGTTTATCTAGCAGCTTTAACATACGGAATTTTAGATAATTATGAGCGTTGAAGAAACCAAGAAAGAGTTAACTCTTAAAACCTTAAAGATGTCAGAAGAAGACTTTAACTACTATGAAGGTAACATTGATAATTCTATTGCTAAAGCAGCAGTAAGACAAAGTATACCCATAGAGGAGTTACAGCCGTCTGATGTGCTATTAGGCATTCAAGACCTTGTTAAGAATCCTGAACATACTTTAGCAGGATACTATATAGCAGGCAGTGTTGTAACAAGACTTGCAGAAGATAAAGGATATATAAGAGAGTTAAAAGTAATTGCATTTAAGATGCAAGCAACAATTGATGGAAATAATAAAAGAGCCTCACTATTATACTCAAGTATAGGTGGTATAGCTAGAAGGTTTAAATCTTTTCAATAAATAAAGAAATGAAGTTAACAGAATTACAAGTAAGAAACACATTAAGTAAAAAGTTTATTAAATGTGATGATTTTGCAAGAGTACTTTGGATGGGATACACAGAGAATAAGAATGTTATCTTTTGGGGACCTGGTGGTCATGCTAAATCCGAAATGGCAAAAGAATTTTTTGATGCTAATAAAATACCAGTATTTATCCAAGCCTTAGGTGATGGTACTACTGAAGATAATTTATTAGGAGGTTTAAACATGAAAGTGTTTAAGGATGAAGGTAAAATTGAATATCTAGTTGAGAATTCTTTTATGAATCATGAATACGTGATTTTTGAAGAATTATTAGACTGTCCTTCACAAGTTTTATTAAGATTGAAAGATATCTTAACTTCAGGTGTGTTTCGTAATGGTACTCAACAGTTTCCTATTAAAACAAAGTATATTGTTTGTTTAACTAATAGAAGCAGAGAAGAAGTATCTGAAGATAGATCAGTATTAGCTTTAATGGAAAGATTTCCATTAGAATTACATGTGATTTGGGATAGCTATGAAGCTAAAGATTATGTACAAATGTTTAGAAAAGTATTAGGTAAAGACTATGCTATGTTAGCTGAAGCTATTGCTAGATGTAATAAAGGAAGCTTTATCTCACCTAGAACTGCTATACATGCTGCACATATCTTTGCTTTAACAGGCTTTAAAGGTTTAGCTAATATTGCAGGTTTTAATCCTGACATTATTAAAGATCTTATGGCTAATGAGGATAAAATGAAGAAAGAAGTTGAGGTGAAAGAATTCTTAACTGAAGCTTTAAATTATTCAAATAGCTTAGTGAAGAAAGCTAATGCTTGTAACACTGTAGGAGAATACTTAGAAATAGTTGCTACTATAGATGAACTTAATACAAGATTATCTACAGTTAGTGTAACTGATAAGAATACTCCTCATTTAAAGAGTATCTTAGACTTACTTAAGCAAGAATCTACTACATTAAGTGCTAAAGCTTTAGAACATGTTAAACCAAATAAAGAAGAGTTAGTTAATATTGGAAACTTAATGAATAGAAGTTATGATAAAATCAACATTACAGGTTATCAAAAGGACCCGGCCACATCGTAATTATATCTCACCCGCTAATTACGAGATTGATTCAAAGCTTAAAGAGCTTAATTTTAAGGGTGACATCAATAAGAAATTAATTGATGACTTATGTAACATGATGTCATTTGAATATTATGATGAAGACATTGAGAAGTGTTTTACTGATCCTAATACATGGCAAGGCAGAACTAAGGATATTGAATACAGTAAAAATGTTCAAGAATTCTTAAGAAACATTAAGTTTAATTCTTATCCAGGTACACCATTAGAAAGAGCTATTATAATTGCAGCACAATTAGCTGCAATGGATAAGCAGAATGGAAAAGGTAAAGGTAAAGGCAAAGGTAAAGGAGAAAAGGGTGAAGGAGAAGGTGAAGGTGAAGGTGAGGAAGAGGAAACTATCGGATTATTTGAACCTGGACCTAATAGGTCCGATCCAAAAGATGTTGCAGAACAGATGGCATTAATAGTAGAAAAGCTAAAGATAACTTCTGATTTTGAGAAAGAGGCTTTAGAGTTAAATACTGTAAATACTTTACAACAAATAGTTAAGCTTTCAGAAAAGGCTAACTATCTTATGACTAAGATAAGTCTTAAGCTTAAGCATTTTGGAAAGATTCAAGTTTCAAGAAAAAGAACTCATATCACTGATAACCATTCAAGGAAGAAAAGATACATGCAGTTAACTGATGCTAATAAGATACTCAAAGTAAGCAAGATTAAGTTTCTTGATCCTGCTTTTGATTATAAGTTAGCTACAAATCAGTTACTATATAAAGAAGGATTCAAAACTGAAGAAGAGAAGCAGATATTAATGATGCTAATAGATGATAGTGGTTCTATGAATACTCCTTTAAAAGTAGCATGGAGAAATGCTGTTCTTTTAAACAGATGTGAGGCTGTAGCTTCAGGTGATGCTGAGCTTATAGTTTACAGGTTTGAAAGAGGAAGATATGGTAGAACTCACCTTAAGACTAAAGAGGAGGCTATGGCTTTCTACAGAACTATGCTTAAGCATTCACCTAATGGTGGGACTACGGATATAGAGGGCTGTCTTAGGGAATCTATTACTGAAATTGAAGGTATGCATGGATACAATCCAGACATTATGGTAGTTCTTGATGGACAGGATCATTTTGCTGATATGGACAATAAAGGTGTTAAAGTTCATGCTATTATTATTGGTACTGAACATGCCTCTCTAGAGAAGTTTTGTAAAAAAACTGGAGGAATGTTCTTATATGAAGCAGAGAGATAAGATATATATCATGAATGCAGCAATGATGCCTTTAGATTGCTTCTACTCTAGAAAAGAAATAACAAAGGAAGAATTTACTACTCTTGTAACATCAGCTACTACTATTGAATCTAGTATTGGCTACGAAAGTGTTTCCAAACACATAAAAGATGTTACAGGAGTAGATATTCCTGTTAAAAGGGATATTACTACTTTGGATGAAGAAGAAGGCGTTATTCTAGTATGCAGATTAAAATTTAGACCTGAAGCCTTCCTTAAAGGTAAAATAAAAGCCAAAAAGGAAGACTACGAGTATTTAAAAGTTAACTTCTGCAAAAGTATAAAAATTGATGAAGAAATGATTAATAAAGAAGCTACTAATATCTATGAAGCATTTAATATTACTGAAGAAAGAGGTCAAGAAGTTGATGCAAAGATTATATCTATATCTACTCAGAATCCTTTTGGTACTATTGATGACTTTGGGCTTCATTTAGATGCATTAGATATTATCTATACTAAGGATGAAATGAGATATGCTTATTATAGAGCAGGTGTTGAAATGAAAAAAACCAGCAAATTAAAGAGTTTGCTTAACAATATAAAAGGTAAAATAGCTCATGAGGAAGACGACTAAAGAAAGGATCGAAGCAATGGACTTTAAAGTCATAACTTACATAGATACTGAAGCAGGAGCTGTTAAAAACTTCCTTGGTGTTGATAGAAGAAGATTCAAGAAGACAGGAGAAGAAAGTTTAGAAAGACTTAATGATTATTTGAAGAATGCCATTATAAATAATGAAGAATTAAATATGTTTAAGTTTTTATCTGCAGCTTTTGAAGATGTAGATTTAACAGAAGCAGAGCTTAGATCAGTCTTAATATTGATAGGTAAAATGAGTACAGATAATGGAGAAAATCTATTCTCTAACATAACTTTAAGAAAAAACACTAATAGTGAATTCTTTAGAAATATGTTAAAGACAGCTTTTGTATCTATTATGAATGATCTTACAAAGTAAATTATGATTTCAAATATAACAGAGATCCATGAAATGATAAATTCTCTATTAGAAGAAGCTTTTTATGGTAAGAATGAAATAAGACAATGCTTATTATTCTATTTATCTGATAATGAGGATAAAATCCAAAAGATTCTATTAGACTTAAGTGACTCTCCTTTAAACACTAAAGATCCAAGAAGTCTAATAAGCTTTATTAAAAAGACAGAAGCTAATTGGAAGAAACAAGATTTAAAACTTGTTGAATTAGGTTTCATATCTCAAATTCAAGCTACAGATATGAGGTCCATGTCTAAAGAAGATGCTGCAATTATTCAAAAGCAAAGAGAAGCTATTGGAGATCTGGGAAAAATAAGCAAGTTCTCACCTGAAGGCAAGATTATATCAGAAATTGTGGAAAAGTATGGTACTACTCAAGATGTACTATTTTATGTTGAGAGTATAAATGAATCAAGACCTATAGTTTATAAAGGTTTAATCATTGATAAGACTCAAATAGGACCAGAAGGCTCTATGGATAAGATAGGACTAGAGTTAGATACTTTAGAAATACTTCCAGACAAAGTTGAAGGTGTTACTAAGAGAGGCGAAAGCTTAAACAACTTCTTATTTAACATCTTTTCTAAATAAATTTATCCCTTAGTATTTAATAACCAAAAATTGAAAAAATGGCTAAAAAGTCAACAACAACAAAGCGTACTAGTGCTAAAAAGAGTACAGCTAAAAGCACTAGAACTAGTGCAGCAAAGAAAACTACAAAAGTAGTTTCTTCAGCAAAATCAGGTGTTAAAAAAGCTGCGAAAGTAGCTAAAAAAGCTGTAAAAGCTGCAACTAAGCCTAAAAAAGCTGTTGCAAAGAATAAACCAGCTAAAAGAACAGTAGCTAAAAGAACTACTGCATCTAAAAGAACTACTTCTAAAAAGTAATTCTATGATAGAATAAAAGGGTGAAATTCCCTTTTTACTAAGCTCCGCTAGCTCAGTGGATAGAGCATCTGCCTTCTAAGCAGAGGGTCACAAGTTCGAGTCTTGTGTGGAGTACAAACTAAACATAAAAATTATGGGTACAGCAGAAGTAAAAAAGAGGGGTAGGCCAAAGAAAGCTGAAGTAAAGCCTAAAGAAGCAGAAGCTTCTACAGAACCTTCAAAAGAAGAATTAAAAAGGGCAGAAAATAACTTTTATAGAAATATACTAGAAAGAATAGCAAAGAAGGAAGATAAAGGTCTTTTTCATACTATTGGTATTGCTATTGGAGGCGCAAAGTTTTCACTTGTTAATAAAGGTATCATGCAATTTCTGAATAGAGATTTATATATTGTTAATAATGTTAGGGAATTAACTTATGAACGTGGATATTCACTGGATGAGAAAACTTATGTAAATAACTATTTTGTTGCAACTATGAGACACTCAAAAGCTAGAAGCTCAGTAGGACCAAAAGAAGTTAAAGGGCCTTATTATGATATATTATCTAAAGATGCAAATGCACAACGTATTTGGCTAGCTTTAAAAGCTCAAATATATTTACATGATCCTATTATGGGAGGAACACTTGGAAGTACTAAACTTTCTAAAGAAATGTTTACAGAAGCATTATTTACAACTTTATTATTTGCAGATTACTCTAAGTTCCCTATGAATAATAAAGCATATTTAAATGGAAATCCTATAGAAGCTATGCTACATATAGTTTCTGCATATATTGTTAAAGAAATAATTTTAAAGTAATGGAAACAGTAGAAGAAAAAAAACCAAGGGTTGATCCTACCTATAAGGATATTGATTTTAAGAAACCTATTTATGCGTTTCAAGAAACACCATCAGGTATACACCTTGCAACGTATCTTCCTTTAAGTATAACTGAAAGGGTAGTTATATCAGGAGGCTATTCATTTAGCTATAAGGATATCTGTCTTACAAAGGAAGAAGCTTTAGTGGAGTTAGCTGAAAGAGCAGCTAGAATTTTAAAATAAGTAAAATGTACGTGTTAAGAAACAAGAAGGATCACCGTCCTTTAAACTTAGCTTTTAGTATTGAAGGATTACAATTTACTACTGATAGTTCAGGTAATTATATCTACTTCAAGAAGGCAAGAGCTGTGATTAGAAATGGGAAGTTAGAATTTAGTGGAGACTTAAGAATAAGTGATCATGTTTATGTTGAAGTTTATGACAATAAAAGAAGACATAAAGAACCAGCATTAAACAGAATTGAAATGTTTTTTGCAAACAAAGCTAAGAAGTATGGTAAACCTACACAAACCAGGAGAACAAGTTGAAGTATATTCAGATCCTGAAGTTAATGTAGGCCCTTTAGCTAAAGTTGAGCTTATAAGCTTTATTAGGACTGGACTACCTTTTGTTATCGAAGATAATAAGGTTAGTAAAGATCTTAATAAGGTTTATAATCTTGAATTTTGGCTCGCTACAGTAGTGGAGAGTAAAAATAAGCATTTTCCAGTGGGATATGCAACTATTTTTCCTATCAGAGTGTTCAATACTGTAGGACAAACTACTGAATATAGTAATGAACCAAGCCAAGTAAAAGTAATAAAGGATGATTTTACTATTATAGAAGACTATGATACTTCCTTTTGGGAGAAAAGAGTAGAAGATTCCGAACTTTCAGGAAGCTTATATTAAGATTATGAATGAATATTATGAATACTACGCACTTGAACAAAGGTATTTAGAATGTGAAAGAGAGCAATTAGAGAAAACCTTATATTTAAGAGGGATTAATAATTCTAATAATGCTACAAAAAGAACGAGAGTTTCAACAATTAGAAATCTCAGAGAGTTTTATCCAAGAGTTAAGAGAAAGAAGGTTGAGCATAGAAGAGTACACCTTTCTATATTGCAAGCACTTCAATCTAAAAACTCCTCCATTTCTATCAGACGTAATGGAAAAGTGTATTTCAAAAGGTTTATATAACTTTGATACAGATACAGTAAACCCTGTATTTATAGAGAATACATTTAAGCCTACTCAGTTAGATTGGATTGATGAGTGGAGAGAAATCTTCCCTAAAGGGAAAAAACAAGGCTCCTTGCCTCTTAGAGGTGATAGGATGGCTATTAGGAAGAAAATGGCTAAGTTTATGAAAACTCATGACTTTACCACAGATGAGATAATCAATGCTACTAAGCAATATATTAGAGAGCAAGAAAGAGATAACTTTAATTATACTAAGGTTGCTCACTATCTTATTGAAAAGGATGGAGTATCTACTTTAGCTTCTATATGTGAAGCTTATAGAGAAGGTCCAACTACTACTTCTGATGTATGGGTACAAAAAGCTTAATATTTCATAGAGTTTTAGATGAGATAAAGGATAATAAAAAGAGAAGAGAAGCAGGTGAGATAGTTAACTTACCATTCCCTTTTCCTAGATTTAGCAAGTATGTTCCTGGTATTCAGAAGGGAAGATATATTGGTATAACAGCAAATCAGAAGGTTGGCAAGACTAAAATTGCTGATTTTATATTCCTTTATTCTACATTTAAGTTCTGGCAAGCTAATAAAGATAAGATAAGCTTAAAGATATTTTACTTCTCTCTGGAAATGTCCAAAGAAGAAAAGATAAAAGAAGCTATAAGCCACTTTCTTTATACTCATACTAAGGGTAGAATTAAGAAAAGTCCAGATGAGTTATCATCACAATTTGGCTCCTATATTCCTGATGGACTAACTATAGGAGAAATAGAATCATTAGAAACTACCTTCGAAGAATTCGAGCAAGTTGTAGATTTCGTTGATTCTGTTAGGAACCCTTATGGTATTTATAAATATGTTAGAGATTATGCAGATGCTAATGGAAAATATGTTTATAAGACTATAAAACTTACCAATGACCAAGGTATAGTAGAAGAACAAACTGTAGAGGATTACTATGTTCCAGATAATCCAAATGAATATGTTATAATTATAACAGATCATATCTCACTACTGCAGAATGAGAAGGGTACTAATGACGTAAAGATTACTATGGATAACTATAGTAAAAACTACTGTCTAAAAATGCGAGATAGATGGAAATACATACCTGTAAATATTCAACAACAAGCTCAAGCTCAAGAAGGTGTAGAGAATAAAAAAGCTGGTAAGCTTCAACCCAGTGTTGATGGATTAGGTGAGAGTAAGATTATTGGTAGAGACTATGACTTACTATTAGGCTTATTTAGCCCATATAGACATAGAATAGAACACTACGCAGGATATGAGATACTCAATCCTCTTAGGGATACAGGCATGAAAGATACATACAGAGAGTTAAGTGTTATAGCAAATAGAAGAGGAGCAATGGTAAGCACGGATTTATACTTTGATGGAGCAGTTAACTATTTTAAAGAGTTACCTAATCCAGGAAGTATAGATATGAATGAACTCTATAACAAGCTTAATGGCCAATAAAATATTAATAATTGGTGATAGTGGTAAAGGCAAATCCACTTCAATTAGAACTTTGAATCCAGAAGAAACCTTTATAATCAATGTTGAGAATAAGGCATTACCCTGGAAAGGATTTAAGAAACAGTATACTACTTTAAGTAAAGAAAATACTTTCGGAAACTTATTATCAACAGATAATCCAGAACTTATAATGAAGATTATGGATAAAGTAGATGCAGATCCTAATATTAAGGTTCTGATAGTAGATGATGCTCAATACGTAATGGCTAATGAGTACATGCGTAAAGCATTATTAAAAGGGTATGAAAAGTACTCAGAAATCAATAAAAACTTCTTTAACATCATAGATAAAGTAAATAGTCTCAAAAGAGATGATTTAGTAGTAGTATTTATGATGCATAGTGAGGTTGTTGATGATGGAATGGGAAATAAAGCTGTAAAAGCTAAGACAATAGGTAAAATGATTGACAGTACAATTACCTTAGAAGGTAAATTTACTGTAGTCTTATTTGCTGATGTAGAAAGAACTAAGGATGGGAATAAGTACTATTTCCATACTGAAAATAATGGTAGCAATACCTGTAAAAGCCCTGACGGCATGTTTAACTCAACAAAGATACCTAATGATTTAGCATTTGTAATTGAAGAAATGAAGAGATATGAAGAGTAATGTTAAATCTGTGTAAAGAATTTTAAATTTTAATTTATGAATTTTGGTACAAAAGGTACTCAAGAGTTAACTAATCAGAAGTACATCAGACCTGGTGTAAACAATGAAGTAGTTATAGATTCAGTAAAGGGTGTTAACGAAAGTAAGCCTTATATTGAATTTTTGGTTAGACTTCCTAAGGCAACTCCTGAAGAAGGTAGTAGACAACGTTTCTACATGCATACTGAACCTGCAGCAGCTTTAAACACTGCAAGAATTAAACATATTGCAACTAAAGTTGTAACAGAAGCTCAAGTTGATGCTATCACTGCAGACAACATTTTAGACTATGGTATGAAATTAAACAAGCTCTTAGCTGGTAAAGCTTTAAGAATGAAGTTTATTGCAGAGGAATATGTTAAGAATGATGGCACTGTAGGCATAAGATCTGTACTTCCTGTACAGAACTTTGCAGAAGCTATAAACCCAGGAGCTGAATATCCTGCTGTTGCAAAAGCGGATACTCGTTTAAAGTATGATGAGACTAATCCATATGATTACAAGAAGTTAGCTAAGCAGCCTGACAGCGCAGCTACTATTGTAGGTCAAGAGGATGACTTACCATTCTAAGGGAATATTATTGGAGTTTTGGAGGGGGATGTACACCCCTTCCTCTACTTCTTTTTTAGGAGAAGTAGCTCAATATCGGTAGAGCAACAGGGAATAGATGACCTGTGGTTGGAAGTTCGATGCTTTCCTTCTCCACACTATTAAAGCCTTCAGGGGCTTTATTTTCTAACTAAACATATATGTCAACAACAACTAATACAAAAGTAAATTTAGAAACTATAAAGATAGATCTAGATCCAATGATGCCTATGAAGGATGAAATAGAATTTAATAAATCATTAAATGTATTTGTAGGAGCTAATGGTAGTGGTAAATCAGTAATATTAAAATCTGCATTTGCTCTATCTTATATAGGTAGTGCTTATTCAATTATGAAGATTAAAGGAATAAGTGTTAAGGATTATGAATTAAGAGAATTAGCAGAATTTGCATTTACTAAAACTTTTGATGACTTTAACTCTTCAGGAGAATGCTATGCTACTTATACTAATGGATCTAAGATTACAGTTAAGTTTACATTAGGTAAGTGTACTTTTGTAGAAGTAATTCTTGCAGAAGATAATATAATTCCTAAAGTAACTTATGGGCCAAGCTCTATGAGACTATTCTCTAGCTATGAAAACTATTTAAAGTTCAGAGGTATGTTAAGTACTAATACTGTATTAACTGAATCTGAAGTATCAAAAATGCTAGATACTTTTAAGCTTTATGAGGTAGTTTTAGGAGAAAGTTTAGTAGCTAAATCTCCTATAGATGTAAGTTCTTATACAGCTTTATATGAAGAACCATACAATATTAAGCCTATAAGTTATATTGAAGTAGATCTTGTAAAAGCTCAGGTACTAGCTAGATATCCTGATAATACTACTACAAGACTTTCTACACTCTCTTCAGGTGAGCAATCTGTAGTTAATATGTTTATGATGTCTAACTTTTAAAGGCAGTCTCCTTAGCTTAGTTGGTAGAGCACTTCACTCTTAATGAAGGGGTCCTAGGTTCGAATCCTAGAGGGGACACAAACAATTTAAATTATAATAAAATGACAGAATTACAAATACAAACTAAAGTTAATCCTTATGTAATAAGATTACTAGACTACTACAAATCTAAAAATGTGGAAGTAAAAGAACTTAAAACAACTAATTGTCATAACTTTGAATTCACTTATACTCCTACTAATGTAGTACTTACTATATCAGCACATAATATTTATGGCTATAGTAGATTAGCAAGATTAAAGGATGATAAGAATGAGCTAATTATAGATGATGAGTACTATGTTCTTACATACATGAGAATGATTATTAACAAGTTCTTAAAAATATAACAAGGGCTATTAATTCAGTGGTTAGAAAGCCAAGCTTATACCTTGGAAGTCCCTGGTTCAATCCCAGGATAGCCTACTATGGAACCAGTAAATTATGATAAATTGAGTCCTCAAGAGAGGAGAAAAGTGAGAGAGGAATATGTGAAAGAGCAAGGAAATTTATGTTATTACTGTAATAGTAGTTTATCTAATAGTCCTCCAGACTATATAATAGAGAAGAAGATTAATTGGGAATTATTTCCTCCAGGCTTCTTAAAAGCTCCTATACATTTACAACACAATCACACTACAGGTATGACAGAAGGAGCTGTACATGCTTATTGTAATGCTGTCATGTGGCAGTATGAAGGAAGATAAAATTAGTTATGAAAACAATTGTAGCTGGAAGTAGAACATTTAATAATTACAAATTATTAAAATCTACTTTAGATGAAATTACTGAGATTACTGAAATAGTAAGCGGAACTGCTAAAGGAGCAGATACTTTAGGTGAAAAATATGCTAAAGAAAGTAATATTCCTCTTGTTCTATTTCCCGCTGATTGGAATAAGTATAGGAATAGTGCAGGATACATACGCAATGAAGAGATGGCAAAATATGCAGATGCTTGTATTGTGTTCTGGGATGGTAAGTCTAAAGGTACTAAGCATATGATTGATCTAGCTCTTAAATATCAATTAGATTTAAAAATAATAAACTTTTAAACATGGAAAAAATACTTACAGCAGAGGAGTTTAGACTTTCTAAACTAATAGATTCATCACATAAATGGACAGAAGAAGAGATCATGATAGAATTTGCTAAACTTCATGTAACTGCTGCTTTAGAATCAGCTTATAATAATCAAGTTATTCAAAAAAATAAAAAAAGATTAAATGAGTATGACTATGCAGATGAGTCACATTTTGAAGCAAGTAAAAATTCAATTATAAACTCATATCCTTTAGATAAAATTAAATAAAATGAAAATAATTAACTTAGAATGTACATGTGGTGCTTGTCCTACACAATATGAAGGTAAACTAGAAGATGGAAGAATGTTCTATTTTAGATACAGGTGGGGTTATGCATCACTAAGTGTATCACCTAAAGAGAGTAATGATGTTTATGATGCTGTAAGTGGAGAGGAAGTTTATGGAGAACAGCTTAGTGACGAATGGGATGGAGTATTAGAAGAAGCTAAAGTTATTGAAATTTTAGATAAAGTATTTGGTCCTGTTGAACTTATAACACAAATAAAAATTTAATGAAAACATTACTTTGGCTAGATGATGCTAGAGATCCTTTTGATAAGGACTTTACACCTTTTGTAGCTTTATATAATCCATTCTTAAATGAACCTCATAAAATAGTATGGGTAAAGAATTATGAAGAATTTACAACATATTTAGCAACTCATGAACTTCCAGATGCTATATCATTTGATCATGACTTAGCTGATGAGCACTATGATCCTACTATTAAACCTGAAGATTACAAAGAAAAAACAGGTATGGATTGTGTCAAATGGCTAGTTATTGTTGTACATGGAGAAAAATTAAAACTTCCTATTTGTATATATCATACAGCTAATCCTGCAGGTAAAATAAACATGGAATCTTATATTAATAACGCTAAAAAGCACTTAAATTTATGACTACAGCAAAGAAAACAAAAAAGAACCTATTAAATGCAACAGTACATATAAATGATCTGAATGAATCTGCTAAGAAGGCTAAGCTAACTCCAGTAGGTATGGCTGATGTCTTATTACAACTTCATACTAATAAAACTGTTATAACTGCAAAAGATGTAAAAGAGCTTCTAAAGTCTCCTTTGTTCAAAGATACTTTATACCCTAGTATAGTAAAAAATACTATGTATGCTCGTATTACTGGAACAAAGATTTACTATCTTATAACAACTGAAACAAAAACTAAAATAGAATTAAGGCCCATAACTAAAGATATAGTTCAGCATATGGCATTAATAACTATTCAAAAAATATCTAGTGAACTTACATAATATGATAACAGCAGATTTGAAAGAATACTTAAAGAAAGAATTCTATGATATGAATCATAAGAAGTATTATAAGTACTTTGAAACTTGGGTAAGTAAATTAACAGAAAGTCAGATTCATTATTTTAGAAACTTATGGCAAATAAGAAGTAAGCCTTTCTTAGACTATCCTAATTCTAGTGAGGTTATAGGAGCTATTATAGACTCTTTAGATCAGTTTCAGAAGCAAAGGATATACTCTCATTACTTAGCTAAAATGCTAGCTTTAAAGCATAATTTTATAGTAAATAAAGGAAAGTTCCAATATCTTTGGAAAGATATGCATATAGAATCCTTCTTAGAATTCTCTTCTAGTTCTAATTATAAAGTTACAGATTTTGGACCTGATTGGAAAAATATGAATGTAGCTTCTAGAATAAGAGTAGATCTATTAGGTATCTATGATTGGTATCAAAAGTTTAGAACTGAGATTAAGTTAAATTAATGTTAAAAATTATTGTAAATGAATTAGATTTGCCTAGAACATTATTACATCTTAATTTAGATTGGGGTTGGGGTAATGGTTATGTATTACTTCCTAAGGAACATAAATATTATGGAGTACATTATGATAATATTCCAGTAGATGTACATTACGGCTTAACTTATTCAGAAGAAGTAACAGAAGGCCATCTAAAAGGATTTGATATGCTAACTCCAGAAGATATAGGCATGTGGATGATAGGCTTTGATACAGCTCATTATGGAGATAACCTAGAAAAATGGTCTAAAGAAGCTGTAATAGCTGAAACAGAAAGATTAAGAGACCAATTAATATAACAACGTGAGGGAGTGAAACGGAATTAATCATTCTGGGCTCATAACCCAGAGATAGCAGGTTCGACTCCTGTCCTCGCAACAAACTAAATTTAAACCTATGATATTATTTATTATTTACCTTGTACTTATTATTCCATCTTATGCTATAACAAGAAGCATATTAAGAGGAGATCATCAAGAAGACTATGATTGGACAGGAGTATTAACATGTTTAATAGTTTCTGTATTCTGGACTATCAGCTTGATAATAGTTATAGTCAGCTTGATAATAGTTATAGTAGGAGCAATAGTACATTATTTCAAGAATTCTAACCCTCCTAAATGGTTATAATTTTTACTCTAATAGTATAATATAAGCTCAATAGTACTATTAGAATCAAGATAGGGGAAAGAGCTTGATACCTCTATACCAGGAAGTATAGCATCAGCGGTAGAGCAGCAGGCCGTAATGCCTGTGTGTCAGAGGTTCGAGTCCTCTTACTTCCACTAACTAAATTAAAAGCAATGAAAGTAATATTATTACCAATTTTTAAAGGAGTTTATATAGGCTTTGCTTTATTATTCTATACAATAGCTTATATAGTATTTCTTATACCTATATACATAATGCACTTCTTATGGAATTTTAAGTTCTTAGATAAAGAAACTATTAAGAAAGAGCTTAGAGAATCATTTAATGGATATGATCATTCCGAGAATACTTGGGCTAACATACCAAAACTAGAATATAATGAGTATGCAATATATACTACTTGTTTTCACAGATTATTAAGGTTAGAAAAACCTAGAATAGAAAAGATAAAAGAAAATGAAAAATAAATTATCAAGAGAAGATTTTAGTAATGATGGGTACTTTGCAAGAGAGTTATATCTTATAAATAGAAGAGAAGCTTTAACAGTTAGAACTGACTTTGATGATGTGTATTCTTTTCCCATAGATAGAAAGAGTGAGCCTTTACTATTAGCTGAGCTTAAAGAAGTTTTTCCTGAATTAAGAAAGGTTATTTATAGTAATTATTACATAGATAATTGCTTATTTCACTTCTCTACTTCTTCAGGAGGTTATACTGACCCTGATACTAAGATGTGGGTTCCTACAAAAGAAGCTAGATATAGAATATACTTCATGTATACTGAACATTTCTCTCAAGAAAGTAAGGAGAAGTTTATAGCTGTAATTAATAAGTATAAAATAGATGAAAAGCCTAAAGAGTGTCCTAATATTCATTTCATAGGTATAAGTACTGATAAAGAACTATACTTAAGAGAAGCTAAATTGAAGAAAGTAGAACTGGATATAGCTAAGTATTACAATACAGACTATCCTCTATCTGAGGTAATGAGCTTTATAAACAACCCAGATAAGCAGGGATTATTCTTATTTAAAGGAGGTCCTGGTACTGGTAAAAGTTACTTTATAAGACACTTATCTCAAACATTTCCAAGCTTAAAATTTGTATTTATACCTCAAGAACAAATACATGTACTTACTGACATAAACTTTGAAGAGTTTGCTTTTGAAGACTTAAAGGATAGTATTATTATCATAGAAGACTGTGAGATTATACTTGCTGACAGAAAGACTAATAAGAATCCTATTGTATCCAGTATACTAAACTTAACTGATGGTTTACTAGGAGAAGCTTTAAACTTAAAAGTTATAGCTACCCTTAATACAGCAGATAATATAGATACTGCATTACTTAGAAAAGGAAGATTATTAGCCAGTGTTACCTTTAAAGAACTTACTATAGATCAAGCTAATGAAGTTTCTAAAGCTATTGGTAAGGAAGTTACTTTTACTAAAAATACAGCATTAGCAGAAGTATTCAACTCTGAAGAGAATTCTGCAGAAGAGAAAAAAGATACTATTGGCTTTAAAATAGGTACTTTAGTATGAACAAATCTACAGTAAATTATTACAGTATTAAACCAGGAGATCTTGTATATATTCGTAAAGATAGAACAGGTGACAGTCAAAGCTTTTTTGTAGCTGATATAAAAGTTATAAAAACTATCGGAGAAAATCCTTTATTTGTATTTATATCTACTAAAGGAAAATATCATAGATTATGGACTCCTCCTAAAGAGGATAACATTTACATAACTAAAGTTCTTAGAGATGGTGTTCTTTTAGCAGAAGTACCTCGTACAAAGGAGTTTCTTTTTGGTATGCTTAAAAGTAAATTTAATGTATTAAATTATGATAACTGAAGAAGATATAGCATTTGTGATGCTGGTGATCTAATAATTCAAAAAGAGGCTGATACATCATTTAGATTTAAAGTACTTAAAGTTAGAGATAGAAATTTAGTAAATAAAACTGTATCTTTAGTATTACAAGATGTTGAAAGAGATGAGAATGATACCTCCCACTTTACTTATGAATTGGAAACAAAAAATGAATATAGTAGGACAAAACTTTTTATTATGTATCAAGCAAGTTTAAAAAGTGAATTGATGAAAAAATTTAAAGTACTGCAATGACTAGAGAAGAATATCTAAGACTTGATGTAGGAGATATGATTAGTACTAATAGTAATCCAAAAATAAGTTATATAATTTTAGAGAGCTTAGGAGATCATAAATTTAAGGTTATTCAAGTTACTGACAATCCTGAAGAAGGACCTTTTGAATGGGAAGAACTTAAACATGAAAGTACCCTAAAAAATATACAAGTAATATGGGCAATTAAGAATACTAATATAAAAGACTCCTTAAAGGAACAAATTCAAAACAAATTTAAAATACTTAAAGATGACACTATTAAAGAAAGTACTAGTAATTCCTGATCTGCATGAGAAAGATATATGGAAGAGAATAATAGATGAAGCTGGAAGTGTGGATAAGATTATATTCTTAGGAGATTATGTAGATTCTTGGACTCATGATGACAAAGCTTGCTTAAGTAACCTAAAAGAAATTTTAGCTTATAAAATCCTTAATAAGGATAAAGTAGAGTTACTATTAGGTAATCATGATGCAAGTTACTTATATTTTCCTAGATATTCTTGCTCAGGATTTCAAGAATCTATGTTACTTCCTCTAAAGCTTCTTTTAGAAGAAAATATCAATCTATTTAAGATTGCATATCAGGAAGGCAATTACTTATTTTCTCATGCAGGAGTAAGTAGTAAATGGTTAGAAAGGCATATGCCTAGCATTAAAGCATATGGATTAGATACTCTTCCTATTGCAGAAATGTTAAATAAAGTTAATGAAACCTCATTACAGCCTGCACTATACAGTATGGGCGAGATAAGGGGAGGTATGAGATATGATGTAGGTGGGCCTATATGGGCTGATAAATCAGAAACTCAGAATGATTTCATACCTAATATGCATCAAATAGTAGGACATAGTAAAGTTCCTAAGATAGTAAAAGTTAGTAATCCTAATACAAATGCTAGTATTACTTACACAGACTGCTTAGATAAACTTGTTGATTATCTAGTTCTTGAAATTTAATACAAAAAATGCTAAAGAAACTCTTTATATAACTAAAGAAGAAATCTTAGCTAAAGTTACAGAAGAAGAAATATTTAAACATTATTTGGGAGACTTTGTTATAAAAAGAATGATGTCATCCCCTCTTAGAAAAGATCCTGTACCTTCCTTCAATGTCTATTATAGAGCTAATGGTGAATTAGTATATAAAGACTTTGGAGGAACTCAGGGAACCTTCATAGATTTAGTAATGAATCTATATAACTTATCTTATTCTGATGCTTTAACACAGGTCTTTAAGGACCTACAACTAAGCCAAAGAAAAGAAGTAAAGAAACAAGAGTCGAAAGTAAAGTCTAATACAACTAAGATACAAGTAGTAGCCAGAAAATTTACTGAAGAGGACTTACAATATTGGAATGATTATGGGATTTCTGAAAGAACTCTTAGAACTTATATGGTTGTGTCTTGTCAATCTGTTTGGCTTAATGATAGACTGTATTTTGTTAACAATAGTAGCAATCTTTGCTATGGTTATTATTTTGCTTCAAGTGGCAACATTAAGATTTACCGCCCTTATGCAGAAAAAAAACATAAATGGTTAGGAAACTGTAATAGGTTTGATATACAAGGTTATGCTCAATTAGCAGAATCAGGTAAGTTACTAATCATCACAAAAGCTCTAAAAGATGTAATGCTTTTTAGAGAACTTGGATTCGAAGCCATAGCTCCTCAAGGTGAAGGTATTAACATACCTGAAGAAATTCAAGAGGAGTTATGGAAAAGATTTGATAAAATTATAACTGTGTATGATAATGATGATCCTGGAGTACTTGCAAGTATTAAGCTTAATAAAGCCCTAGGTAGTGATTATTGGAACATTCCAAGAACTTATAAAGAAAAGGATATTACTGACTTTAGAAAGGTTCATGGAAAGGAAAAGACACAAGAATTACTAAAAGAATTATATGTATACA